>JAEEGL017424125.1_pt1 | contig 83911 bp, 83 predicted proteins | sample 9134231 | NCBI WGS metagenome assembly JAEEGL01 (sample SAMN16246548, study PRJNA631951) | gut metagenome | biome: gut microbiome; feature: rumen; material: fiber-attached | host: Bos | place: Iran: Karaj | collected 2018-10
CTGAGATTCATTCATTACCACGTCCTTCTCTGCCATAATAAACCCTTATATATGAATTTTGTCTAAAATTATCGCACAAACCTGCTCTATAGTCAAGTCTGAAGTATCGATATAATGTGCATCTTCTGCAATTTTTAGGGATCCTTCCTGTTTGTTCTTGTCGATTTCATCCCGTTTTTTTATGGATTCGGCGATTTCTTCCAGAGACAGATTGCTGACTCCCTGATTGAACCTCCGCTTTGCCTGTGCCTCTATCGATGCATCCAGATAGAACTTGTACTCTGCCTCCGGGAATACGACGGTTGTCATGTCCCTGCCTTCGCAGACTATGCTGATTTTTTTTGTAATCATTTTAATCTTTTTGTTGACGATATGGCGGACATCCACAATACATGATACTTTTGAGGCGTTCAAATCGATTGCGTCGGAATGAAGAATATCTTCCACATCTTCACCGTTAAGAAAAAGCCTACTGTTTCTGTAATCAAGGTCCAGTTTTTCAGCATGATCGATTACGGCGTTTGTATCTGTCAGCGGAATATTGTTTCTGAGGAGTGAAAGAGTTATTGCCCTGTAAAACGAGCCAGAATTAAGAAAGGTTATGTTCAGTTTTTCGGCGATAAGTTTTGCGATGGTACTTTTTCCTGCGCCGGCAGGTCCGTCAATTGCTATTATCATATTTCCTCTTTTTGCACAGTTCTTTTAGTTTTGTAACTTCCTGAGCGGTAAGTTCCCTGAACTTTCCCGGCTGAAGTGATTCGTCAAGATTGATAAACCCTATACGTATTCTTGTAAGCGATTTTACACGTACATCGAATGATTCCAGAACTTTGCGGATTTCTCTGTTTTTGCCTTCGATAAGAACGATCTTTAATTTGCGGCTTGAGATGCGTTCCGCCTTTTTGCATTTGTAAAAGATATTGTCTACTCTGACTCCGCGCATAAATTTGTCAGGAAGAATCGGCGGGTATGGGAGGCTCGTCTCAACAAGGTATTCTTTTTCAAGTTCGGCGGAAGGATGTGATACTACAGAGGCAAAGTCGCCGTCATTTGTAAAAATGATAAGACCTTCCGAATACATGTCCAGTCTGCCTACATTGTAAAGTCTTTCGGAAAAATGAGGCTTTAATAGGTCAGATGCAACAGGTCTGTTCTTTTCATCACTAAGGGAACAAACATATCCCGCCGGCTTATTCAGCAGAATGTAGCGTTTATGTTCTTCCTGACGGACTTCTTTGCCGTCGACACAGATTTTGTCGGTAAGTAAAACTTTTGTACCCATCTCGGTAACTGTTACGCCGTTTACCGTAACGTGACCGTCGGTTATTATCTTTTCGCAGGCACGCCGGCTTGCGACACCCGCATGTGCAAGCGCAACCTGTAAACGTATTGTGTTCTTTTCGTTGTCATTATCTTGCAAGTTCAAACCGCTCACTTTCTGTTTCTGTAAGTTTAGGCAAATCCGCTATGCTGTTCATTCTGAAGAATTTTAAGAACTCTTTTGTAGTTCCGTATTGAACCGGCTTACCCGGGATGTCTTTTTTGCCGACTTCTTTTATCAGTGATCTTTCCTGCAAAAGACGGATCATGTTGTCTGCTGAAACACCTCTGATGGCTTCAATCTCGGCTTTTGTAACCGGTTGTGAATATGCGATTATCGACAGAGTTTCCATGGCAGCGCGCGAAAGCCTGCTGTCATTTTTTTTGCCGTATCTTTCTTTGAGACACTGCCAGTATTCGGTTTTGGGGCTGATTATCCAGCCGCCCGAAATTTGTACCAGCTCAACGCCGGAATCTTCTTCTGTGTATTTTTCCTGTAGTTTTTCTATGGCTGCTTCAACTACTTCAAGTCCAAGACCGGAAATTTTAGATAATGTTTTATTGTCGAGAGGTTCACTTTCCAAATAAAAAATTGCTTCTAACAGCGCTGTTTCCTTTTTCAAACAAAACTCCATCCTATGACTCTTTTGTGTGATGTCTGACAGTTTCTTGTCTTACAGAAGGACGGCTATGCTTCTTTTTTATATGGTTTTATTTTAATGTCACCGAACATTCTGTTCTGATAGATAACTGCGGTTTTGAATTTAACCGCCTCTAATACTGCCATAAAAGCGCATACAATATCAAGTAAGTTATCTTTTCTGACTATCAAATCAGTAAAATAACATTCGCCTTTATTTGCAAACAGTTCGCTCATGAGTGTGAGTTTTTCGTTTATTGTAATTTCCTCATACATGTCGAGGATTTTTTCTGTGTTGTAGGCTGATACCAGATTTGAAAAAAGCTTTAGCAAATCCCATGTATCAACCTTTTCCCACAATTCTTCTTCTTCAAAAGGAAGAATCCGCTGGATTTTTTTTCGCTCAACGCTCCATTCAGCTTCGTCTTCTTTTTGTTCCATAAGTTCTGAAAGCTTTTTGAACTTTTGGTACTCGATAAGCTTGTCGACAAGCTCCTGACGGGGGTCTTCGATATCTTCTCCGTCAAATGAAACTTCTACAGGAAGTAGTGTACGTGATTTTATGTAAAGCAGGTCAGCGGCAAGCGCATAAAATTCGGTAAGGTTTTCCAGATCGGTAGAAACGGCATAATCCAGAAATTCCATATACTGTTCCGTAATCTCCGCAATCGGAATATCGTAGATATTTATTTCGTTTTTCTTTATCAAAAACAACAAGAGGTCAAGCGGGCCGTCAAACTTGCCCAGTTTAAAATTGTTCTTTTTTGTGTTTTCGCCTGTTTTTTCTAATGTTTCCTGCTTGATTTCCATAATCTGACACCTTGATCCGGTAGTTTTGCAAGCATTTGCTCGTATTTTTGCCTGTCTATTATAGATTCGGCAGAATAATTCAAAATCTCAAGCAGGGGTACAAGTACAAACTGTCTCTCGTTTATCAGCGGATGCGGGATATAGAGAGGATCTGTACTTGTATTTTCGCATACGGTAATATCGCCGAAAAGTTCTATATCAATGTCCAGAGTCCTGGGACCTTTGAAAGTTTCAAGGTTTCTGTCGCGGCCGTATTTGTTCTCTATTATGTGTATGAGATTGAGGAGTTCTCTCGGAGAGCCGTCATAATCACCAAGAACGACCATGTTGAAAAAATCCGCCTGTTCCTCCACATACATCGGTTTTGTAATATATATGGAAGAACAGCGAAGTTTTTTTATGTGCTTTTTGAGTTCCGAGCAGGCTTTGTCCAGAATTTTATCCGGAGTCAGAACTTTGTTTTTATTGCAAAGACTCTTGTTTGAGCCTAAGCCCAGAACTACTGCGGACATCAGAAGACATCTGCCTTTGGATCGGTTTTGGGCGGAATTGCGCTTCCTGCCGACATTTTTTCCGTTGCTGCAGCTTTTGCACCTGCCTTTTTGTCAGGTGTCTTGTTTTTTAATTCCTGACCGGGAAAAAGCTTTGCACGCAGTTTGGTTTCGATTTCGCGATAAAAATCAGGGTTCTGTTCAAGGAACTGTATTGCATTTTCACGTCCCTGTCCGATTTTTTCGTTGTTGACCGCATACCAAGCGCCGCGTTTTTCTACCAGTTCGTACTTTACTGCCGCATCCAGCATACTCGAAACAGCTGAAATACCTTTACCAAAGTAGATGTCCAGCTCAACTTTTCTGAACGGTGGAGCAACCTTGTTTTTTACAACCTTTACGCGGACCCTGTTACCAACAGCGTCTTCGCCGCCTTTTGCGTCTATCGATTCAATTCTTCTTACTTCAAGACGAATTGAGGAATAAAACTTGAGGGCATTACCACCGGTTGTAGTTTCGGGATTGCCGAACATGATGCCGATTTTCATACGGATTTGGTTTATGAATATCAGAAGGCACTTTGATTTACCGATTATTGCCGTAAGCTTTCGGAGTGCCTGACTCATAAGTCTTGCCTGGAGACCTACATGGGAGTCTCCCATGTCGCCTTCAATTTCGGCCTGGGGAGTAAGTGCCGCTACGGAGTCAACAACAATAATGTCGATTGCACCGGAACGTACAAGGTTCTCCGCAATTTCGAGAGCCTGTTCTCCTGTGTCAGGTTGTGAAACCCAAAGGTTTTCCGTGTCTACGCCAAGATTTTTGGCATAAACCGGGTCGAGCGCGTGCTCGGCGTCAATGAATGCCGCTATTCCTCCTGTTTTTTGTGCCTCTGCAATGGCGTGAAGAGCGAGAGTGGTCTTTCCTGATGATTCAGGACCGTATATCTCTATGATACGTCCTTTCGGATATCCGCCGATTCCGAGCGCTTCGTCAAGCAGGATTGAGCCTGATGGAATTACGTCTATTCCGGTGGCGTCGGTTTTTGTTCCCAGCTTCATCAGGGAACCCTGTCCGAATTGTTTTTCAATCTGAAGCCTTGCAGCTTCAAGAGCTTTCATTTTTTCAGATAAATCTGTGTTTGTTGGATTTTCTACTGCCATATTTGCTACCTTTCCTCCCACTATTTATATAGGTACAAAAATATGTTTTTTACCGTTTTTCACAAAAAAATGTAAAATTTTTTTTATTTTTTTCCTAAGGGCTGGTAAACCGATTTGCCCAACAGGAACAGCTTGTTGTTTTTTACTGTCAGTTTTCCAAGAATCTGTACCGGATTTTCTACATCAATCGAAATCGGCAGCGGAATAGAACATGGAACAAACCCGTCAATATTCTTCATGTCGTCATAACCGACAACAAAATCACAGTTGTAGGTTGTCTCTGTTATTTCCACGTTGCTGACCCTTCCTGACCATACTACCCAGCAGTCCATGTATAGATATGGGTCTGATTCAACTTCTTTGTATGAATAAATATCTTTGATTGTGTCAAAACCGGGTTCTTGAATATAATTCATAATATCCCGCGCTTTTTGTTTGATTGAAACGGATGCGTTGGAATTTAGAATCCGGTTTATTTCTACCTGTGCCTGATTGTCCTTAAAAGCCTGAAAATACTTTATTGCCTTTGTATAGGAATCGTTGATTTCTGATGTAGTCATTATATAGCGGTATGTGCCGCCGTCTTTTTCTACGGGGTCGTTTTTTTCGTTCACTGTCAGAGTATACTCACTCAGGTCGGCGCGTTTAGGTGCCTTTTTGTACATGTTTATAGCAACAACTGTTGTGACTGTGATTATGACAACTGCTGCCGCAACTGCAACAATCTGTTGTACAGGAATGTAAACCCCGGTTGAGGGATAAAATTCGGTGATTTTCCCGTTATCCACGGCCTGTGATATGGTTGCCATATCGCTTTTGCGGATAAAGTTAAGGGATTTTTTTACAAGCGCGTTCTGCGGATCTATTTCCTGTGCTTCAAGATAACAGCTTATTGCTTCTGTAGTACTGCCTTTGCGCAAAAACAACGCGCCAAGCGCAATCAGACTTCTTGGAGAATCGGCGTCAATACGTGATGCGGTTGTCAGGTAGTCTTCCGCTGCACCGAGTATACCAAGATACAGGTTTGACACACCGAGCATATAGAAAAAATCAGCGGACTGGCGGTATTCCATTACATAAGGTTCCAGTTCCTTAATGAGGTTTTGAAATTGTTTTTTTCTGAACAGAATGTCTGCTTTTTTTAGTTTTGCATCTTCCATGGCAAGATTACTCCAAGCTATGTAATTACTTATTCAGTTGGGCTTCCAGTTCTTTTATCCTGTTCTGGTATGCCAATATTGCCTGCTCGTATTTTTGGCTCTTCTTTTCGTATTCTTCTGCAGCCCGCAATGATTCCTCATGCGTAACTTTCAAAAGTTCCAAAAGCTCTTCTTCGCGTTCTTTCTGCTTAATAAGACTCAGTCTGTAAAAGCTGGCTTCGTATTTGGGGCTGTCTTTGTATTCATCGACAATCGTTGTATAGAACAGCGCAGCGCGCTCGTAGTTCTTTGTATTGAAAAGGGCTTCTGCAATCCAGTACAGAGCTGACGACGTGAGTTTGTGATCAGGGTAATCCTTTACAAAAGCGTAAAGCTGTTTTATGGAATCATCGTATTGTTTGAGCTGGTACAAGGCTCTGCCTTTTTGGTAGTTGATATCGGAAGTTCTTTTTGAGTCTTTGTATTTTGTAAGAAAAATGTTGGAATCTGAGAGCGCGGATTTATAGTCACCGGCAGACATTTCACTCATGATAAGCCAGTAGAGTGCATCATCAGTTGCTGTGCTTTTGCTGGCAGAGATTTTCTTAAAGTACAGTATTGCCGCATCCCAGTCTTCTCTGGAATAAGCTTCCAGACCCGGCAGCAGAATGTCTGCAGAAGTCTGTGCAAAAAGCAATGTGCAAAAACAAATCAAAAATAACAAACTGATTATTTTTTTCATTTTCTCTATATCTCCAACTTTTGTTCCGCTAACTCCAATTCAGATTGCCCGAAAAAAACGCCGAGCCCGAAACTACTATGTCTACACCGGCATCCAGTACAAGAGGCAGTGTCTGGTTATTGATTCCGCCGTCAACTGAAACTTTGTAATTATAACCCGATTCCGAACGAATTTGTTGCAATTGTTTTATTTTTTCGACACATTGCGGGATAAGTTTTTGACCTCCAAAACCTGGATTTACGGTCATAATAAGGACAATGTCCGCAAAAGGCAAAATCTCCTGCAGTACCGATACCGGAGTTGACGGCACAATACTGATACCCGCCTTTTTGCCCATATCGTGAATCTGCTCTATCAATCTGTGATGATGAATAACATTTTCGTAGTGAAAGGTGAGAGCGTCTGCGCCTGCCTGGACAAAGCTTTCAAAATGATTTTGGGGATTATTAACCATAAGATGAACGTCAAAAAAGAGATTTGTTATTTTGCGCAGGGCTTTTACCAGCGGCGGCCCGAATGTAAAATTTGGAACAAACGATCCGTCCATTATGTCGATGTGAACCCATGGAGCTTTACTTTTTTCTATTAAAGAAATTGAATCGGCAAAATGAAGATAATCAGCTGATAAAATTGAAGGAGCCAGTATACGTTTATTCATCTTATTATAATAGTACAATATTGTGTAACGGATTTCAAGCTAATTGCATGCTCTGCAAGAAACTTTTTACCTTTCATGAACAGCGTTAAACAAAAAAAAGACCCGCTTTCGGCGGGCCTTTTTTGAAAAAACGGATAAACTACTCTGTTGTAGGTGTTTCACAGATACTGAGTTCTGTGTCCTTGTCAAAGAATTTACCTTTTTCCATAAGTGGTGTGAAGTTAACTGTCTCACCAATTGAGTACTTGTTGTCCGGAGAACAACGAGCAACACAGGACTGTGTCTTTGTTGTAAGGAACAGGTGTGTTTCTGCACCCAGTGGTTCGATAACAGAAATCTTCATCTGCATATTGTTTGAAGCAACCGGAGATGTTGTGAAAGTAAGATCTTCAGGACGAATACCGAAGTATACTTCTTTTCCGATGTATGCTTTAAGGGCTTTAGCCTGTTCGTCGGTAGGTGTAACTTCAAAAGAACCTTCGTCAGCAACAAGTTTGCCGCCTTTTTCAACAATCTTTACAGTGAGGAAGTTCATTGGCGGTGAACCGATGAATCCTGCTACGAATTTATTGATCGGGTGGTTGTACAGGTACAACGGTGAACCGATCTGCTGTACTTTACCGTCTTTCATAACAACGATCTTGTCACCCATGGTCATAGCTTCTACCTGGTCGTGTGTAACGTAAATCATTGTTGCATTCAAGCGGTGGTGCAAGTCAGAAATTTCTGCACGCATCTGAACGCGTAATTTTGCATCGAGGTTTGACAACGGTTCATCAAAAAGGAATACTTTAGGATTACGTACGATAGCACGTCCTACAGCAACACGCTGTCTCTGACCGCCAGAAAGAGCTTTTGGCTTTCTGTCGAGGAGTTTTTCGATGTCAAGGATACGGGCTGCTTCGCGTACACGGCGCTCGATTTCAGCCTTGTCAACCTTGCGGATTTTAAGACCGAATGCCATGTTGTCATAAACAGTCATGTGCGGATACAAAGCATAGTTCTGGAAAACCATTGCAATGTTTCTGTCTTTTGGCGGAACATCATTCATCAACTCGCCGTCGATGTAGAGTTCACCTTCTGTGATGTCTTCCAAACCTGCAATCATGCGGAGAGTGGTAGACTTACCACAACCAGAAGGACCTACGAATACTACGAATTCGCGGTCTTCTACAATAATATTGGCATTGTCAACTGCACGAACGTTACCGTCGTAGACCTTACCAATACCTTTGAGTTCTACTTTAGCCACTTTTAGGACTCCTTAGAATTATTTTATAAAAGATATTTTATTTCATAAAAAAAGAACTGTCAAATTATTTTTGCGGTTTTCAATACAAAAAGCCCCTTTTTATACCAGTTTGTAATTTTGAAGAAAGCTTGTTAAAATATCGGTATGGGAATAGGTGCCAAATTCCGAGATACTTTTTTTTCGGTTACGCCCATTGTTTGTATTGTACTCGTTCTCGGGCTTACCGTTGCTCCTCTCGAAAAACAAATACTGATTAATTTTGCCACAGGTGCGGTTCTTGTCATTTTCGGGTTATCGCTTTTTTTGCAGGGTGTTGACTCGGGAATCCTGCCGGTTGGCGAATCTGTTGGATCGGCTCTGACTCAAAAAAAGAATCTTGTCCTTTTACTTTCAATTTCGTTTGTCATAGGTTTTTTGGTAACAATTGCAGAACCTGATGTACAGGTTCTGGCGGAACAGTTTAGGAGTGTGAATGAGTCGGTCGCAAAACTGCCTCTGGTTCTTTCTATCGCGTTGGGAGTCGGAGTTTTTGTAATGCTCGGGCTCGCAAGATCAATCTTTAAGATTCCGCTTAATTTGGTTCTAATCGTGTTTTATATATTGCTTTTTGTAACGGCATATTTTGTTTCGGAACAATTTATCGGTATCTCTTTTGATGCAGGCGGTGCAACAACAGGTCCCATGACTGTCCCTTTTATAATGGCGCTTGGTCTTGGTGTTGCCCGTTCGTCCGGACAAAAAGACTGCTTTGGCCTTACTGGTACGGCTTCCATCGGGCCTATAATGAGTGTACTGATATATTCTCTTCTTGTTAATTTACACTCTGATGGAACTTCTGCAGTTATATCTCAGAGTGTGAATAATGAGTTTTTGGCACTGATTCTGCCTACGGCGGGCGAAGTTATCCTTTCACTTTTGCCGCTGGTAGTGATGTTCATATTCTTTCAGGTATTTTTGATAAAGATGCCGCCGGTACAACTGGCAAAAATGTTTGTTGGTATCATATACAGTTTTGTAGGGCTCACAGTTTTTTTGACAGGTGTAAAAGGCGGTTTTATGCCTGCTGGTCTCATTTTGGGCAGAACGCTTGCTGCTAATGCGACAGCCGGCAACGGCTGGTCTTACTTTTTTCTTGTTTTTTCCGGCTTGATTTTTGGTGCTGTCACTGTTTGTGCAGAGCCCGCTGTTTATGTACTTACAGAGCAGGTTGAACAGGCTTCGGGTGGGAACATAAGACGCAAACTCATTCTTTTTGCCCTCGCTTTTGGTGTCGCTGCTGCGGTGGCAGTCTCGATTCTCAAGATTTTGCACGGTTTTAGTTTGTGGTTTGTACTGCTTCCGGGTTATTTGCTTGCATTGATTATGACATTATTTTGTCCGCCTTTGTTTGTCGGAATTGCTTTTGATTCGGGCGGTGTCGCTTCGGGCCCCATGACAGCCACTTTCATATTGTCATTTATGCTTGGGGTGGGGCAGAGTTCATCGGCAAAAACAGGGGCGGGAGAATCATTCGGTGTTATAGCTCTTGTTGCTCTTGCACCTCTGATTGCAGTTCAGATACTTGGTATTGTATATAAAATAAAAAATAGGAGGAGCGTTGGATGAATCCTTTTGTTTTGATAACCGGCATTCTACCCGGCGGTATGGGTCAGGATTTTGTTGATGCGGCTGTAAATGCCGGTGCGGGCGGAGGAACTGTTCTCAAAGGACGCGGAACGGCCTCAAACAAGATTCTTCATGTACTTGGTATCGGTGATTCCACAAGGGATATTGCATATATAATTACGGATACAGATAAATGCGAGACGGTCATCGGGCTTATAAAGGCTAATGCCGGAAGCCGTAAATACAAACACGGAATCCTTTTTACCGTCGATGTAATGTCAAAAATGCAGTCGGGAACTTTTGCGCAGGGAGAAAGAGATATGAAAAACATACAGAAAGAACTTATAAGTGTTATTGTCAATCAGGGTTATGCGGATGATGTTATGGAAGCGGCACGCAATGCCGGCGCAAGCGGTGGAACAATTCTGAATGCACGCGGAACTGCAAAGGAAGGAGATGTAAAGTTCTTTGGACTGACGATAGTTCCCGAAAAAGAGATGCTCATGCTTATCGTTGATCATGACCAGTCCGAAAAGGTTTTTAACGCTGTAAAAAATCTTCCCTGTCTGGATAAAAAAGGCAGCGGTATTATATTTTCCAGCCCGGTTGAAAACTTTACAACACTCGGCCACAACAGCTGAAAGTTTTCAAGGTTGAAACTCCGTAAAAACTGTGTTATTCTCAACTCATGCATAAAAAATCAGTTGCACTTGTATTTGTAGTATTGGCAGGTTTGTGTTCCTGTTTGTTTTTTTCATGTTCACATAAATTAGGCTACAGTGTTGTTTTATGGTCTTCTCCCGAACAAAATCTTTATGCGGGTGACCTCGTACGCGTTTATATCAAATCCAATATCAGTCAGGTTTATGTTGTTGGGCTTACCGACAGCAAGGAAAAGACCGAAGTACCATTCTGGCAGATTTTGCCGCCGCAGTCAAAATCAAAGGTTCTCAAACTTTACGAACCTTATCAGGAATATAAGAACATTTATGCAAAAGTCGTCCTTGACGGACTGCCTGTTCGCAATGAACCGGTAAATACCTCAAGACAGGTATACCGCCTGCGCAACAATGAGGTGGTAAAGGTCCTTTACAAGGGAGAAGGTGTTCTGCCGTCCGCCGGTGCAAAAACAATGGAAGGCGAATGGCTGTGGATTCTTACACAGGACGGAACGACCGGCTGGTGTTTTTCGTACAATCTGCGCCTGTATGATGAATTTGACAAGGCAGATTCTCTTGATACGGATAATTCTTTGGATCAGAGACTTGAGCTTGTCCTTGACAAAACCTGGTATCCTGAGAGTTATGCCGCAATGATTGCGTCAAATCAGATTGATATTTCACAGCTAAGAAAAGAATATTGCTTTGATACAGGCAAGGAATCAGGTACTGTTACCCTTAAAGTTAAAGATATCAATGCTTCGTGGAAGTATGATGGAACCCAAAAGCAGGAAGACAACGTATACGCTTTTACCGGAACATCTCTTGTAATGACTATCCGTGATGAAAACAACATCGTTGTTCAGTATTCGGATGAAAAGGGAAGACCTTTTTCATACAATTTTACTACAATAACCGACAGCATTGAAGATCTCATCCTTGCTGAAACGGAACGGCGCAGGGCTGTTTATGAACAACTGCTTGAGTTTGGTACTGATTTTAGCAGTTCAAATTATGGTACTCTCCAGTTCCTCGAAAACGGAACTTTTATCTGGTCAGGTTACCAGAAACTTGTTCCCGATGTTATTGCCGAAAATTCCGGAACAACCGGTACAATAGAATTCTGTTATTTTCTTGACGATTCCATCCGCAATACATATGACGGTGTTATTACGTTTGTTTTTGACCGGTCCAAAAAACGTTCCAGCTTTATGTACAAGATGGAACTTGACGGTCTCCGTTTTGAAGAAACGACTTCCGCTGTCGAAAAAAATGCGGTGTTTACACAGCGCGGTTCAAATGCGCTTGTCTTGTATTTCGGCAGGAACTGATGTCGTTCGTTCAGTTTTCAAAAGTTTCACTCGCATTCGGTGACCGTGATATTCTCAAAGATGTGTCAGTCCATCTGGCTTCGGGCACAAAGGCAGCTCTTGCGGGTGTAAACGGATGCGGAAAATCAACTCTGATGAAAGTTCTGGCAGGTATTTTGCCCTGTGACAGCGGCGACCGCGCTGTTCAAAAGGACACGAGAATTTCTTATCTGCCACAGTCGGGAATAGTATATACCGGTAATACTGTAAGACAGGAAGCAGATAAGGCCTTTCAGTTCGGCTATGATTGGGAAAAAGAGCTTGAACAGATTGGAGAACAGCTCCAGTCCGCCGGTAGTGACGAAAAAGCCGCACCTCTGCTGGGAAAATACCATGAATTGCAGCAAAAGCTGGAACTTTCCGGTTGGTATCACAGGGAATCCGCCTTACAGCAGGTTCTTACGGGGCTTGGGTTTGAAGAAAAGGATTTTGACCGTTCTGTAACCGAGTTCTCCGGCGGTTGGCAGATGCGTATTGCACTGGCAAAAGTCCTGCTCGAAAACCCTGATATACTTTTACTCGATGAGCCGACAAACTATCTTGACCTTGAGGCAAGATCCTGGCTCGAAAACTGGCTGTTGAATTATAAAGGCGGTTTTTTGCTTGTCAGCCATGACCGCTATTTTTTGGATACTACTGTCAATGAAGTGTATGAGCTTTTCAACGCGCAGCTTGTCCACTATACGGGAAACTATTCCGATTACGAAAAGACCAGAAGAATGGAGCTTGACTCGCTTGTTGCAAAGTATGCGCAGCAGCAGGCTGAAATAAAAAAACTTGAAGACTTTATCCGGCGTTTCGGTGCAAAGGCTACTAAAGCCGCGCAGGCGCAGGAACGCATGAAAATGCTCGAAAAGATTGAGCGTATAGAGATTCCCGAGAATCTTAAAAAAATACATTTTACTTTTCCGCCTGCACCCCATTCCGGCAAAATTGTTCTTTCGCTTGAAGAAATCGGCAAAACTTATCCCTCATCCGTTCCCGGTGTTGCCGACAATGTTGTTATCAAAGACATGAACCTCATAGTCGAAAACGGAGAGCGGCTTGTCGTTGCAGGAAAAAACGGAGCGGGAAAAACAACACTGCTGCGTATTCTTGCAGGAGAAGATACCTCTTTTGATGGAAATGTCAAACTCGGTGCCGGTGCAAAAATAGGGTATTTTTCTCAGGATTCCGCGGAACAGATGAAAACCGACAAAACTGTTCTCGAAACTTTGGAATCCGAAGCGCCTTTTGAAATGATACCAAAATTGCGTGATATGCTTGGTGCGTTTTTATTTCGCGGTGATGATGTTTACAAATCCGTTTCCGTACTGTCAGGCGGTGAAAAAAGCCGCCTTGCGCTGCTCCAGCTTTTGCTGCGGCCTGTAAATCTGCTCATACTTGATGAACCTACTAACCATCTTGATTTGTCCTCAAAGGATGTTCTTCTGGATGCTCTCAAGGATTTTGGCGGAACGGTTGTTTTTGTATCGCATGACAGAGGTTTTATCGAAAGTCTTGCAACCCGTGTTTTGGAACTGCGGCACGGAGAATATCGGGTATTCCCCGGTGATTACAGATACTATGCGGAACAGATACAAAAGGAGCAGAATGCTGTTTCCGGCTCAAATTCTCCGACAGCTCAAAAACAGCCGGAACCGGCTTCGGATAAGCAGCTGGATTATGAAGAGCGCAAAAAGAAAAGAAATGAGCGCCGAAAGCTAGAGCGCGAAGAAGAAGAATTATTGACAAAAATCTCTCAGGCTGAAGAACACAAGGAAGAGCTATCGGCAAAGATGGAAAAAAGCGAAGTTTACAGCGATGCGGAAAAAAGCCGGAAGGTTCAGGCCGAAATTGAAAAGACCGAAAAAGAACTGCAGGAACTGACGAAAGCTTGGGAAGCTGTTGCCGAAAAACTTGCTCAGGAAGATTAGTTCTGCTTTTTGGGTCCCGGTTTTGCTGATGTCTGCATCATTTTTACAAAAAACTCAAGATTGCATGCAATAAAAAGTATACAGTAAAAAACAATACTTATTCCGAATACAAGATGAATTGAAAGAGAAATTACTTTTGCAGAAGGCAGCAGATAGTCCAGAATCTCAAAAACTATTATGGCGACTATCATAAATATGCCGGTAATAACCCATTTATGCATACTTACAGGACAAATTGATTTTATGTCAAAGGCTGGGTCCACACTCTTCATTATGCTGCACAGCTTAAGATCCGAAAAAGGCAGCTGGATTGATAGCGGTGAAGACAGTTTTTCTTCTGCCTGTGTCATCATCCTTACCTGGGTTCTGCACTTTTTGCATGTCAAAAGATGTATACAGACTGAGACAGGGAGTCTCTCGTGCTTGTCAAGCATGAGATATGTGTCGATTATTTCTTCGCAACGTTTTGGATTCATGGTATACTCCTTTTTACCTGTCAGTTAAGCTGATTTTCCAGTCGTTCCTTGAGCATTTTTTTTGCCCTGAATATGTGGGATTTTATGGTATTTACAGGTAATCCTGTTATGTCACTGATTTCGTTATAACTCATGTCGTAATAAAAATACATGTCCAAACACATGGCAAAGCGTTCGGGCAGTTCTTTGAGGCTGTCTTTGATAACACTTGCAGTTATTGCCTGGAGTTGTGTTTCTTCCGGGCCGGCTGCAGGGTCCGCTATTTCGGCATTGTCGGGCAGTGAGGTGTATTCTTTGCGTCTTTTTACGGAATTAATGGCTGTGTTGTAGCCGATGCTCATTATCCAGGTTGAAAACTTTGATTCTCCTCTGAAATTCTTTATGTTGGCAAAAATCTTCATAAAGACTTCCTGAACAAAGTCATCGCAGTCTGTCTGGTTCTTAAAAAAGCCCATGCCCAGAGCTCTTATACGCCTGTCATATTTACTTACAAGTTGTGCAAAGGCTTTTGAATCACCGTTACATACTGCCTTTACCAGTGTATTGTCTGAGTGGTCAGAATCGTGAGAAGTTTTTTTTGAATCGTGTTTAAAGAAAGGGTTCACAAGTTACGGTTTGTAATAATGATGGAACAGTAAAAAACCCAAACCAATGGATAACGGAATCAAACCTCCTAGCAAAGAAAGCGAAAGTCCGTCTAAGCAGAGAAAAAGAATAGTCAGCACAATTCCTACGCATGTAAGAAGCATGCCTGCTAAAAGCGAAAATACCTGCAGGTCAAAATTTGCCGGCTTGTATATTCCGTTGCGGATTTGCAGCATGGTTTGTCTGTGGGTCCACAAAAGAAAAAAGAAAATCAATGTTCCACCGAATACTATACCGACTATCGGTATGATGGCAACTATTACCTGTGCTGCCGGAGATGAAAATAATTCCATTTTGTTATCCTCTTAATAATCAGTTTAAAAAAATGTATTCATTAAAATACATAGCTGATATAGAACCCAGCATAAGTTCTTCATTTATTTTTTGTATAAGTTCTTTTTTGACTTTGTCCTCACCCATTTTAATCAGTTCTTCTTTTTCGTGTACTGAAAAATAGTTAAGTATCAGGCTTTTCAACTGGAGTTTTTTTTGAGCTATTTCTTCAAAAAAAGCTTTGTCGTTTGCGGGATAAGAAAAATAGGGTGTGATTATCAAAACAACAACAGGGTCGTCCGCTGTTATGGCCCTTAGTTGTCCCAAATCCGTATATACAGAAGTTGTACTTCCACTCTTTTTTTCGACTGAAACTGGAGATGGATCGATTTTGCGAAGTCCTTTCCCTACTTGTTCCGGTTTTGCGGTTATTATAATTGCAGAAGCAAAAAGAACAAAGACAAGTATCACCGCTATTATGCCCAACAATATTTTTTGAAACAGTGAAAAGTTCCATAAAAATTTCTTTTTCATGGCTTTATTTTATCAGCAAATGTCTTTTTTTGAAAGTGTATTTATGTGCGGTGATAAAAGCTTGCTTTTTTCATTTTTCTATTATAGATTGAATTATATATTGGAGTATTTATGCTTTACAGACGATTTCCACGTATCCCTGACAAAGAAATTTCAGTTCTTGGTTTTGGAATGATGCGCCTGCCTTTGAAAAAAAACAGTGACGAACCTGATTATGATCTGACAAAACAAATGGTAAAAACAGCCTTTGATAATGGTATCAACTACTTTGACACCGCATATCCTTATCACGGCGGAAAGTCGGAGGTTGTTCTCGGTGCTGCATTGAAGGAGCTCGGCATAAGGGAAAAAGTATATGTTGCCGATAAAATGCCTCTGTGGGAAGTAAAAAAGCAGGAAGATTTGTACCGTATATTTGACGAACAGCTTAAAAGACTCCAAACGGATTACATAGATTTTTATCTTTTGCATGCTATAGGTGCAGAGCGCTGGCAGCAGATAAAAGATTTACAGGTACTTTCATTTTTGAAACAGCTTAAAAGTTCCGGCAAAATAAAGCATATTGGTTTTTCTTTTCATGATTCGCCCGATGCTTTCAAAACGATAATAGACGGCTTTCCGTTGTGGGAATTCTGCCAGGTTCAGTATAATTACATGGATAAGGAAGCAGCGGATTTGATTGCCTACGCCGCGAAAAACGAAATAGGGACAATTGTTATGGAACCTTTGCGCGGCGGACTGCTTGCACAACCGCCAAAGCCTATTCTTGACATTTTTGCAGCAGCATCTAAACCTCGTATGCCAGCGGAATGGGGCTTGCGATGGGTATGGGAAAACCAGAACGTGGTTGTTGCACTTTCCGGTATGAGCGTGTCCGAACAAATGATAATGAATATTGCTACCGCCTGTGCGGGGCATCCCAATTCACTGCCGAATGCACAGCTTGATACCGTAAAAAAAGCTTCAGAATGGTTTAACTCAAGGGTAAAAGTTCCGTGTACGGGCTGTAATTACTGTTCTCCGTGTCCTAAAAAAATCGCAATCAGTGATATTTTCAGGGAATGGAACAGACTATCACTGAACGGCTGTCTGGAATCTACTGACCATGTAAAATCCACCGCATACTATGATATTCTAAAATCGGACAGAGGGGCTGACCAATGTGTTGAATGCCGGCTTTGCGAGGGGTATTGTCCGCAAAAAATACAGATACCTGATTTGCTTAAGGTTGCTCATGCGGCGATGCAATAGGGTTAGGATGAACAATGAACTGTGAAAAAAAATGCGTATATGTGATAGGACACAGAAATCCCGATACGGATTCTGTTGTTTCCGCGGCGGCGCTTGCTGATTTGCGCAGAAATCTGGGTTGCAGCAATTATGTTGCGGCCCGTGCTGGAAAAGTCAATCCTCAAACAGAGTATATTTTTAACCGTTTTAAGGTCCCTGTTCCTGAATATGTGCCGGATCTTATTCCTAAAGTAGGCTATTACATGCCGGATGCCTGCGATACGGTAAACTGCCAGACTTCGTTGTGGAATGCCATAGGAAAAATGGAAAACTGCAACAGCAAAGTTTTGCCTGTCGTGGATGATGACGGAACTTACCATTCTCTTCTGCACTATAATGCCTTTGCGCAGAATGTTCTTAAAATTCTTGATCCCGAATCTGAGTCGGCGCTTATTACAAGCATTAAACTTATACGCGATACTCTTAATGCGCAGCCGCTTGTCATCGATAACGAAGAAGAACTTTTCCGCAGTTCTGTACTTGTTACGGCTTCACAGTTTGATACATTCAAAAAGATGCTTGACGTACACATGCCTGAAAATATCATTGTAATAACAGGTGACAGAAAAGATGTTCAGGAATACTGCATTGAAAAAAAGATAAGGGCGATTGTCATTTCTTCCGGTCTGATGATGGACAAGGATTTGAGGGCAAAAGCCGAAAAAGCGCATACTTCTGTTTTAATTAGTCCGTATGATACAGCTTCTACGGCTATGTTCATCGTTTATGCCACACCCGTATCGGTTATGGCAGACAAGACAATAAAATCGGTAAAGGCGACTGATTTTGTCCGAACAATACGCTATCAGCTTTCGTGTTCACCCAGTCGGAGTCTGCCTGTTACGGATGACGATAACAGAATTGTTGGTGTTATTTCGGAAACGGATTTGCTGCAGGAAGCAAACATAGATGTTGCTCTCGTGGATCATAACGAAATGACACAGGCTGTCGAAGGTATAGAAAACTACCGGATTCTGGAAGTGATAGACCATCACAGGCTCGGTTATCTTTCTACCCGTAATCCGATAACTTTTATAAACAAACCGGTTGGAGCAACTTCCACAATTATTACGAACATGTACCGTGAAAACCATGTGCCTCTTACAAGAGAAATAGCTTCGATTCTTTTGTGCGGTATTCTTGCTGATACACTTACTCTGCAATCTTCAACAACGACTGATATTGATCGTGAAACTGCCGAATATTTGTCAAACATAACAAATCTTGACATAGTGCAACTTGGTTCCGATATAGCTCTTGCAGCCTGCCATGTAAGCGGACGCAGCGCATCCGATGTAATCCATCAGGATATGAAGGAATACACCGAGAATGATTTTAAATTCTCTGTAAGTCAGATTGAGGTCGATAATACAAATGAGATAATCGGAAGAAAACAAGAATTTCTTGCCGAACTCGAAATTGAACGTCGTGCTTTGAAAGGCTTGTTCTGTTCTTTGATGGTAACGGATATAACAAGACTTACAAGTGTGATGCTTGTTGCGTGTGATCCGGTTTTTCTGCCTGTGCTGGGTTTCCCAAAATTAGAAGATTCTGTGTATGTTCTTAAAGATATTGTTTCGCGAAAAAAACAGCTCATTCCTTTGTTGACGGAACAGATTGCAAAATTAGGTGAAAAATAATTGGAGTTTTTGGATATTTTGGTTGATTTTGTTTTAAATAGGTGATATACTATCAGAGTGAGTTTGACAAAATGACAAAAAATTCTGCTCTTTTGCGCTGTAATGATTATGAAGAGAATCGCGTCTATGAAACAATCCGGAAACTGATGGAGCTTGTTCCGCCTCCTGATGTTACCGGAAAAGTGCTGCTTTTAAAACCTAATATCCTTCAGCCTAAAAGTGCCGAATACGCAATTTGTACACATCCTTCCGTAGTAAAGGCGGCTGCTCGTGTTTTTTTTGAACGCGGCGCAAAACGTGTTCTTGTTGGAGAATCTCCTGCAACGGCTGGTTCACTGGCAGCGGCAAAAGCAAGCGGTATTTATGATGCAGTTATAGCAGCCGGTGCTGAATGGGTAAGTTTTGACAAAGCTGTGCCTGTAACATGCTCTGAAACCAAGCTTGTAAACAGTTTTAATTTTGCAGAGCCTTATACACAGGCGGATATGGTAGTTTCCCTTTCAAAGCTTAAAACTCATCAGCTGCTTGCTTATACCGGTGCAATGAAAAATCTGTTTGGTTTGATGGTCGGTCTGCAAAAAGCCGAAACTCACTTTAGATTTCCGAATTCTAACGATTTTTCAGCATTTCTTACAGACATAAACGTAGCTGTAAAACCAGTATATGGTATTATGGATGCGGTTGTTGCAATGGAAGGTCATGGTCCTGCAAACGGACATCCTGTTCATGTAGGCGTTTTAGGTGCATCGGACAATGTCCTTTCATTAGACTGGGCTTTTTCTTCGTTGGTAGGTTACAATCCTGAAACAATACCGAATCTTAAGGAAGCATTGACAAGAGGTATCTGGGGAACTGACCCTGAAGAATTCAAAACTGTAGGCGATGATTTTAAGTTGTTAAAGCCTAATGGTTTTAAAATCGTTAAAAATCCTTATGGGTCCGCAATATTAAAACCCAATATGCCTAAAGTGCTTCATTGGCTGGCAAAGGTTTTATTTACAAAGATTCCTACGTTCAAAAAGGATGTCTGCATAAGATGCGGACATTGTGAAGAAATTTGCCCGGCGCATACAATAAAACTGGACAGAACACCCGACAATCCTATTCCGTACATTGACAAAAAGAAATGCATCCACTGTTACTGTTGTCATGAGATTTGTCCTGTAAACGCTATTACCCTCAAGCATACAATCTAGTACTGCCTATACTTTACCATAATCCTCTTTTTTGATATTCTGAGTGAAAACAGTACATCAGGAGTATTATATGGACGAGATATATAACGGTTCTTTTGAGGCAGCCCTTGAGAGAAGCAAAAAAATAGAAGAAGATCTTAAGGTAAATCCTTCCAAATATAGAGTTCTTACAGGTGACCGCCCGACAGGACGCCTTCACATAGGTCATTACTTTGGTTCACTTCAGAATCGTGTACGCCTTGCGGAAATGGGTGTTCCGACAATGATTCTTATTGCGGATTATCAGGTTCTTACCGACCATGACGCTTATCAGGAAATCAGTCAGAATACAAAACAACTTTGTATAGACTATCTTGCTGCCGGAATAAACCCCGAAAAGCAGGATGTTATCATCTATCCGCACAGTTATGTACCGGAATGTAATCAGCTTATGATTCCGTTTTTAACGCTTGTTTCTAACGCGGAACTCAGCCGTAATCCTACAGTAAAGGAAGAAATTGAATCTGCCGGCCTGAAGAACGTAAACGCAGGTATGTACACCTATCCTGTTCATCAGGCATGCGATATTCTGTTCTGCAAAGGAAACGTTGTTCCGGTAGGAAAAGACCAGCTCCCGCACCTTGAAATGACTCGTACGATTGCAGGTCGTTTTAACAAAAAATTCTGTGCAGATGCAGGAAAAGAACCGGTATTCCCGGAACCACAGGCTTTGCTTTCTAAAACACCGATGATTCTCGGTCTTGACGGCAGCCAGAAAATGTCTAAGAGCCGCGGTAATGCCATTATGCTTTCCGCAACAGAAGATGAAACCGCAAAAATGATTAAGAAAGCTAAGACCGATGCAGACAGGAATATTACTTATGATCCTGTGAATCGCCCTGAAGTTGCAAACCTTATTATGCTTATCTCTCTTTGCACAGGCGAAGCTCCCGAAGCAATCGCTTCGCGCATCGGCGAAGGTGGCGGCGGAATGCTCAAGGCGCAGCTTACCGAAGCACTCAACGAAAAACTTCGTCCTCTCCGCGCAGAACGTGCAAGACTTGAAGCTGATCCAGAATACATATGCAAAGTTTTGACCGAAGGCGCTCAGAAAGCACGCGAAATCGGTATAAAAACACTGAACGAAGTACGCGAAGTAATGAACATGGTAATATGAAAAAACACTTCAACTTGAAGCATCTTTTTTGGATTGTTCCGCTTGTTCTGCTGATCGGTTGTTGTGCTGCCTTCGGGTTTTACACATACGGCCGTTATCTCCCTGTTGATGTGCCTGCCTTGACGGCAGAACAACAGGAACAGTTCTCTGCCTTTATTTCTGATAATTATAGTGAACCTCTTACAAGAAGCCTGCCTTATTCTGTAACACCGGCTTCTTTTTTTATTTATGCAAAAGCAGGAATTATCATTGATGCTTCGAACGGTTGTGTCCTTTATGAAAAAAATGCGGATGACATAATTCCTCCTGCTTCGATGGCAAAAATTGCGCTGATGTATGTGACATTCGAAGCCATCAATAATGGAGAAACCTCGCTGGATGCGGTAGTTGACCTTGTGCCCGAATCATGGGCAAGAAACGCCCCTTTGCAGTCTTCGATAATGGGACTTGGGCCTGATCAGATTGTAACACTCCACGAATTATTATTAGGTCTTTCCGTTGCGTCAGGAAACGACGCGGCAACGGCTATAGCCTGCCATATTTCCGGTTCTGTTGAAAAATTCTGCGAGAGGGAGAATGCGGAAATGGAAAAGCTGGGGCTTACGCATACCAGATTTGTGGATGCTTCGGGCTATAGCGAACTAAATCTTACAACCCCGCGTGAATTTGCAGCCCTTGCGCGTGTGTACATTGAACGCTATCCTGATGCGCTCAAAACCTACCATTCAGCGGAATCTCTCACTTTCCCGACGGCGGCAAACTATCCGCCTGACTGGACCGGCAGGATAAATACCCGGACGATGTATGCAACAAACCGCCTTCTCGATATTATAGAAGGCTGTGACGGCTTAAAGACAGGTTTTATCTATGAATCAGGCTACAACATTTCATTGACAGCCAAACGCGGAGATACAAGGTTTATTTCCGTTACCATGGGAGGTCCGGGAATAGGAACTGTACAGGGAAACAAGTACCGTGTCGCAGACGGCAAAAAACTTCAGGAATGGGCTTTTTCAAGTTTTAAAACATATCACCCGGAAAAAACAAAGCCTGTACCTATAAAAGTATGGGGTGGAAAAACAGATTCATTGTTTGCTTGCGAAGCACAGTCTCATGCTCTTACTGTTCCTAATGTAAAAGAAGATGCCGTGTCATCGGTGAGCAAAAAGATTTTTGTAACAAAAGAGATTGCATCGCCTGTTGAATGCGGGGCAGTTCTCGGCAAGGTGCAGTATTCGGTGGACGGCATAATACTTGAAGAAATACCTATTGTCTCGGATAGAACTGTTGAAAATGGAAACTGGTTCAAGCGCACAGTTGACAAGCTTTCCAAAAAACTGATTGACACACTGAACAAAAAATAAATTCTTTTGCAATCTGCCAAAAAAACACTTATACTATCCTCATGAAATTAAGTGAATTAATTGAAGCTCTTTCGCTCGAAGTTGTTCTTGCAGGCGATGATTCAAGGGATTTGTCCGGCTGTTATACAGGCGATTTGCTCAGCGATGTGATGGGAAACGCTGATGACTGCGATCTCCTTGTTACAATACAGGCCCACCGGAATACCGTTGCCGTTGCCACACTCAAAGACTGTCCTGCAATAATAATCTGCAACGGCAGACCTGTTCCCGACGATATGATAAAAGCCGCCGAGGGCGAAAAAATTGCTCTGCTCAGAACAAGCGAAAACCAATACACAATTTCAGGAAAGATATACAACCTTTTATGATTTTAAAATCAGACTTTCATATACATTCCTGTGTATCGCCCTGCGGCGACTTGGAAATGTCGCCCATTGCCATTGCCGAAACTCTTGCACAAAAAGGCGTTCAGCTCGCAGCCCTTACCGACCACAACACGGCATTGAACTGTCCTGCTTTTGCGGCTGCCTGTAAAAAAAACGGAATAGCCTGTCTTTTCGGGATGGAAGTTCAGTCTGCAGAAGAAGTTCACATTCTTACGCTGTTCTCAGATTTGGACAAGGCTCTGGCGTTCGGGGAGGAAGTTTATTCGCTGCTGCCGGACATAAAGAACCTGCCCGAAAAAACAGGTGATCAGGTTTATGTTGATGAGGAAGAAAACATTCTGGGCGAAGTAGAAAAATACCTTATAACGTCTACCTCATGGCAGGTCGATGAAGTTGCCGCACATGCCCATAAAGCCGGTGGGATTGTTATTCCGGCGCATGTGGACAGGGCTGCTTTTTCGCTTTCAAGCCAGTTCGGCTTTATTCTTGACGGTGACTGGGATGCGATGGAAGTTGTGCGCATTCCTTCTGAAATGAACACCCTTGGCTATCCGCTTACAACATCGTCTGATGCACATTATATAGAACACATCGCCCGCCGTCCGTTTGAACTGGATATTGGTTCAATGCCTCTTACAAACGACGACGGTACTGTAAATCTTGAAACAATACGAAAGGCTCTGCAGCTCCGTCCTCGTTAATCCAGTCTTTTATTGCAGATAGCTTGAAAATTCAGCGGTAAAAAAGTATTCTTATTCTATGGCTTATGTAAAAAAACTCTTTGACAAGAACTTTCTTGAATATGCTAGCTACGTTATCCGCGACAGAGCAATACCTGATTTGGAAGACGGACTCAAACCCGTTCAGCGCCGTGTTCTTCACACCCTGCTCGAAATTGACGACGGCAAATTCCACAAAGTAGCGAACGTAGTAGGGCAGTGCATGAAGTATCATCCGCACGGAGATGCTTCCATTGCAGGTGCGCTTGTTGTTCTTGCAAACAAAGATTTGTTCATAGACAAACAGGGAAACTTCGGCAACATTCTTACCGGCGACGAAGCTTCCGCCGCACGTTATATTGAGTGCCGCATAAATCCCATTGCGCGCGATATTCTGTACAATCCTGACATAACCAAATTTGTTCCTTCTTACGACGGACGCAATATGGAACCTGTAGCGTTCCGCGCAAAGCTCCCGTTGTGTATAATCATGGGGGCGGAAGGCATTGCGGTTGGTATGTCTACAAGAATCTTAAGCCACAATATACGCGAAGTTATAGAAGCCGAAAAAAACTGCCTCATGGGAAAACCATTCCAGCTTTATCCCGATTTTCAGACGGGCGGTCTTACTGATGTTTCGGAATACGAGGACGGCAAAGGCAAGATTGTTTCGCGCGTTAGAATGGATACAAGCGATCCCAAGCGCATTGTTATAACTGAACTTGCATACGGTTCTACAACCGAAAGTCTCATATCTTCACTGGAGAACGCCGCAAAACTCGGACGCATAAAAATCTCTTCCATTAATGATTACACAACTGACAAGGTAGAAATAGAAATTGTACTTCAGCGCGGTGTTTACGCAAAAGACGTTATAGAAGCTCTTTACGCGTTTACAGAATGTGAAGTTTCCGTTTCGCTAAATCTTTTGGTCATAAAGGACAATATGCCTGTCGTAATGACTGTTACTGAAGTTATTCAGCATCATGCAAAGCAGCTGGAGCAGATTCTTAAGGAAGAACTTGAGCTTGAGCGTCAGAATCTTACCGACAGACTGCATGCAAGAACGCTCGAAAGAATATTTGTAGAAGAACGCATATACAAAAAAATTGAAGAAATGAAAACAGCTGAAGCGGTTATTAAGGCTGTGATAGACGGCTTTAAGCCCTTTCAAGCCGAATTAATCCGTCCTATTACAAAGGATGATGTTGAACGGCTTTTAAAAATCCCTATCCGCCGCATTTCTTTGTACGACATAAACAAAAACCGGCAGGAAGTTAAAGAAATAAACGCCCGCCTCAAGGAAATAGCAAGACTGCTTAAAAACCTGACAGCTTATGCTGTTTCGTATTTGGATACGCTCCTTGCAAAGCTTGACCCCGTAAAAACAAAACGCCGCACTGAGATTACCCGATTTGGCAAAATTGATGTGCGTGATGCTGTTAAACGCGATATTCCTTTGCGCTACGATGACAACACCGGCTATTTGGGTACAGGCGTTTCTTCCGGCAGGGAACTTATGCGCGTAGGTCCGTATGACCGCATATTCGTTCTGCGGCGGACCGGTGTTTACACAATATTCGACGTGCCGCAAAAGCTTTTTGTTGACAAAAATCTGTGGTACTGCGGCTCCGCCGAAAAAGATGTTCTTTCGCGGGTTATGTTTACAATAATCTACAGAGACCCTGCAACTCTTTATTGTTACATCAAAAAATGCAGGGTAGAGCAGTACATAATGAACCGCGATTATATTATCGTGCCGGACGGAATGGAAATTCTGCACGTTGATACGCGCTCAAGGTTCTCGTTTACGCTGCATTATGTGAAAAAGCCGCGTATAAAAATAGACAGGGAAGATTTTACTTCCGCTGATTACGAAGAAAAAGGTGTAAAAGCCCAGGGTGTTCGTCTTGCTTCAAAAGAAACGGCAAAGATAGAAATTAAGGTCGAAAAGCCGGACATAAACCCGGAACAGCCTGAACTGGATCTGATATGAGTTTGAATGACAATAATTTTGTTTGGCAGTGCCGGCAGATACTGGCCAAAAATTCTTTCAAAATTTATTTTTCGATAATAACTGTTTTTGTTATTTGGATTGTTACAATTTTCAGTGTTTATCTTCTGGCTTTCAGTTCGGGAAATATGCTTTCGGTTGCTCTGTTGTTTTTTGCTGGCTGGTTCTGCTCAATGGTTGTAGCTTTTTCGCTGATATACGGATATGACGTGCTTCTGCTGAAAATTGTTAAAAATGAGCAGGCAGTTTTGGGACACTTGTTTGAAGGTTTTAAGTGTTTGCGAAAGATGGTTAAGCCAGGATTGTTCTTTGGTGCAGTGTTCTTTGCACTTGCTGCGGCAGGTTCGATTATACTGGTAACGGTAAGAGGCGAACTGGCGCTGAACCCTGAGACCATGACGATTTCTGCGTACTTGATTTTAAGTATCTTTTTTGTTGTGTGTTTTTGGTATCTTTTTTTTCCTTTTGTGCTGAAAGACTCGTCCGACCGTCCGCTTTCAGCTCTTTTGGTAGAAAGCCGCAGACTTTTTAAGGGAAACAGAATCGCTTTCCTGAAGAATTTTATTCTCTTTGCATGGAAAAGCCTTGGCATTTTCCTTTTTTCATACTCTTTTGTTATGTTCTGGAACGGAGAGGAAACCTCATTCATTTCGACTATGATGAGTTTTATAAGCTTTATAGGAACAATAAGTGCTTACGTAACAGTTGTAAAGTTTTTTCTTTTGGGTGCAGTGTTTTATCACAGGCTAACCGCAGCGCCCGCTGAAACGGACGCCGCCGGTTCCTGTCTGTTGATTGAATCAGATGAACCGGAACAACAGTCTTAAATCTGCTTAAGGCTTGATGAAACAACCTTCCATTCACCGTTTTCTTTTTGAATTTGGGCAACGGCGTATTTGCCTTCTGCAAAAGAACCCGGGTTAATCATAACAGTGTTTCCGAGCGTATCTATTGCGGCAGACTCGTGAATGTGTCCCGAAACAAGCAGCAGAGGCTGATATTCCTTTATAAAATCTGTAAGAGCGGGAGAACCCACGTGAATACCCGCCGTAATTTTATCGAGCTTTGTGTCTTTTGGTGGCTGGTGTACAATAAGAACAAGGTTGTTCCACCTTCCGGGGTTTTCACTGTCCTGGTATTCGGCAAAGCGGTCGCGTACAACCTGCAGATCGCTCATCAGATCGTCTTCATCCCGCTCGTTGGCAGTTTCGCCGGTGAACTTTAGCGCACCGCCCGAACCTGCAAAAAACAAACCGTCTCTGAATACTAATTCGCCTTGAACCGAGACATCCTTTTTTTCAAGTTCCTTGAGCAAATCCGGGGCATCGCAGTTGCCGAGTACAGCAAGCAGGTTTTCGTTCTTTTCCATAACCTCGTTCAATATGGGGAGTCCTGTTTCAGTTTTGAACAGTTGAGAAAAATCGCCTGCAAACAAAACTGCGTCTGCTTTTTTAAATTCTTCTTCGATTTTTACGGCTCTTGAAAAATCACCGTGAATATCAGACAAAATCAATAAATGCATTTGAACCTTCCTTTTTACTTATTACAGCTGTTTCATAATATCAAGCAGCTGCTTCATCTGTTTGTCCGTTCCGATTGAGATGCGGACGTAATCGCGTATTGTATCAATGTCAAAATACCTGACAAGGATTCCTTCTTTTTTTATTGCTTCGTAAACTTCTTTGCCGGTTTTTCCTTTTTTGCCTGCCAGAATAAAATTTGTCTGAGAAGGTATAACTGTCCATCCCGCCTTTTGTAGTTCAGACTGGAAAAAGTCTCTTGTTTGCATAATTTTGCGACAGTTCTTTTTATACCACGCAGAATCGGCACAGGCTGCAATACCTGCTGCCTGACAGATACGGTCGATTGGAAAGTGATTGAATGAGTTTTTGGTCGTTGTAAGAGCATTGATAAGCTCAGGAGAACCAACAGCAAAACCGAGTCTCATGCCGGCAAAAGCCATTGATTTTGAGAATGTTCTTATAACAAGGAGATTGCTGTATTTTTTCAGCAGTGGCAGAACTGTATGGCCTGAAAAATCGGCATAAGCTTCGTCAACAACAAAGACTTTGTCACTTGGATAGCTTTTCAGCATCTGTTCAATTTCATCGATGGAAAGGCTTTTGCCTGTCGGTGCATTGGGGTTGGCAAAGATAATTCCGGTGGAATCTGTTGTAACCATTGTTTCTTTATCGATTGAAAAATCCTCGTTAAGCGGAATCTTTTTCAATGGGATCTGGTAGTATCCTGCGTAGACCGGATAAAAGCTGTAAGTGTGTTCGGGGATTATTACTGGTTTGTCGTCATCAAAAAACGCGTAAAATACAAAAGAAAGAACTTCGTCTGAGCCGTTGCCGCAAAAAATCATGTCTTCAGTTATGGAAAAAGGAAGCTGCGGCTGATTATCTGCCGGAACAAGGACGCCATTGCATTCGTTAAGCATTGCAGCAATCGCTTTTTTTAGGTCGATGGATTCCGGATCTGGATAGAGACCCATTTTTTCGTTGGAAACGGTTTTAACAGCCTTTGCTGCTTTTGGTGAAGCAGGGTAGGGGTTTTCGTTTGCGTTGAGTTTTATGTATTTTCTGTCATTTGGCTGTTCACCCGGTTTGTAGGGATTAAGCTTTTGTAAACGTTTTGAAATCATGTGGCACCTCATTTATCGTTATTATAGGGAATTTAAAAACAAAAAAAAAGTGTTTTAAAGAATGTCTTTAGTAGGAGATGGAGCCGTGAGCCCAATATTATACAGCTTTTCTATTCCAACACAGGTTGGCGGACCATGACCAGGCATAAGAACAACTTCATCCATCTGGCTGAGAATCTTTTTTTTGATGTTGTCTTTGAGAAGCTTTTCTGCATATTTGTTGCTTGTTGTACCAACCATTCCTGCAGTGAGCGAATCGCCGGTGAACAGCATTCTTCCGATTTTGAATATTACTGAGTCAAAAGTATGTCCGGGCAATGAGGCATAACCGATTTTCATGCTTCCGATAGTCAAAAGTCCTTCACCTTTTAAAAGCATTTTTCCTGTTCCTGCAATCTCGTAGTCACCGGCGTAAATCAACGGAGAATAAATCTTTTTAAGAGTTTCAAGTCCTGAGTAATGACTGCTGTGATTGTGAGTAATCAAGACGGCCTTAAGGTCATAGTGATTATCTTCGATGTGCATTATGACTTCTTTTGAAATTTTTCCCGGGTCTATGATTATAGCATCACCTGTGGTATCATCCGCTGCAAGATAACTGTTGGAAAAACCGTCCAAGGAAAGATGAAAATAGACTTTAATCATTGAACCGACTCCCAGCCTTCCGAAAAAGAGGCTTCCCTTGTGTTGGACTGTTTGAACGAGACGTTCTCGGCTGTTATTCCGTAGAAAATTGTCTTTTTTATGTTACAGTTCTGGATTGAGGTATTAATCAGATGCGCTTTTATGAATCGTGAGTTATAAAGGTCCGAATCATCAAAAGATGACTGGTTGCTTTCGATACCGTTGAAGTTGTTATGAACCAAATCGGAATTTGTAAAAAGAATGTGCGAAAACTTGCTGCCTGCAAACGAAGTAAACTGCATGTTTGAATTAAGAAGGTTACAGTCACAGAAAACCGAGAAATCAAGAATACACATACGCATTCGGCAAAATTCAGAATGGATGTTTATGAATGTGCTGTGCTGCATGTTGCAGCCGTAAAACCGTTTGTCCGTAAGATCAAAGTTTTCAAATCTCATCCCAGGAATGTTTAGTCCGACAATCTTATCGTGTTTTCTTATATAATCATATATTTCATTAAGAGTTTTTTGTGGTTCGGGAGTGTGCTCAAGACACCAGCCGGGTGTTGTTGCGATGTTTCCGTTTTCGTCAAAATGTGTCAGAGCTTGTTTTTGACAGCCGGGATAATGGCAAAAGTCGAGTGAAAACATATATATATGTTAGGATATTGCGTTTAATAAGTCAAATAGTTTATACTTTTAATATGTGCTGGAAATGCGGAAAAGAAAATAAAGTTGTTTTGCCGTTATCGCGTTCTGCAGAATGTGAATTTTGCGGTGCAGATCTCCATTGTTGCAAAAACTGTTCTTTTTACAGTCCTGGTTCTCATTATGACTGCCATGAGACAATCGACGAACTGATTACAGACAAAGAAAAAGCCAATTTTTGCGATTATTTTAAGTTTTCTGCTGTTTCTTCAGGAAAAACGTTCGGTACTAATGCGGCCGAAGATGCAAAAAAAGCTTTTAACAGTTTGTTCGGTGATTAAAAATGTCCGGTGTTGATTATCTGTTTCTTGATTCCGGTACAGGCGGGCTGCCCTACATGATGGAGCTTAAAAAGCTGCTTCCGCAGGCCTCGTGTGTTTATGTCGGTGATACAATACACTTTCCTTATGGTGAACGAGAAATTGAGGACATAAGGCAGCTGAGCATAGAACTAACCGCAAGATGCACTGAAAAATTCAATCCCAAAGTTATAGTTATCGCCTGCAATACAATTTCTGTTTCGTCTCTGGATGTTCTGCGGAAAAACTTTTCTGTTCCTTTTGTGGGAACTGTTCCTGCAATAAAACTGGCTGCTTCGCTCACCAAAAATAACTGTATAGGATTGCTGGCAACCCGCCATACTGTGAATGATTCCTATACCGAAGATCTAATCGCCAAATTTGCCAAAAACTGTACGGTTGTTCGGCGCGGTGATGCTGAACTTGTTTCGTTCATAGAACATAATTTGTTTACAGCTTCTTACGAAGAACGCTGCAACGCCGTAACGCCTGCCGTTAATTTTTTCAGGCAGCATGGCGCAGATTCAATTGTACTCGCATGCACGCATTTTATTCATCTGCAAAATGAATTTCAGGACGTGGCAGGCAATCAGATACAAGTAATAGATTCTCGAGACGGCGTTGCAAGGCAGGCAGTCCGTGTTTTGTCAGAACTTAAAAAAGAAAAACCGGAACTATTTGATTCAACGGAATCTGTTCCGGTTGATAAGGCTGTGTATGTAACAGGTCTGCGTTCCAAGCAGGACGAAGCCGAATACCGTTCCTGGTGTGCCCGCTCAAACGTGCCTTTTATGGGCTGCCTCGAAGCCAGTTCTATTCATTAACACTTTCCGCAGTATTCATAGCCGGCGTCTGTAACAGCAGCCTTAATTGCTGCTTCATCTACATCTTTTGAAGTTTCGATTGTTACGGTGCCGCTTTCGTGTGAAGCTGCTGCTGATGTAATTCCGTCGATAGCTTCAAGAGCCTTTTTTACATGCATTTCGCAGTGTCCGCACATCATGCCTTTTACTGAAATTTTCATAGAGTTTTCCTCCTTGAGTGTGGTTTGGGCCACCTCTGTATTTATAAGATTTCCCTTTACGGGATTTTTCACTGTTTTATCACCTTTTACTTCGTATGGTTTTACGAAGTTCAGTCTCAATGCGTTTGTAACTACACAGAAGCTTGAAAGCCCCATAGCCGCCGCACCGAACATAGGGTTTAAACTCCAGCCGAATGCCGCAACATAACAGCCGGCGGCAAGCGGAATGCCGATTACATTGTAGAAGAATGCCCAGAAAAGATTTTCGTGAATGTTACGAAGGGTTTTTCGTGAAATGCGGATTGCAGCGGCCACGTCCATAAGAGAGTTTTTCATCAGAACAACATCTGCTGCATCTATTGCAACATCAGTTCCTGCTCCGATTGCAATTCCAAGGTCGGCTGCGGTTAGAGCAGGTGCGTCATTAATTCCGTCTCCTACCATCATGACTTTTCCGTGTTTCATAAGTCGGCGGATTACTTCTTCTTTTCCATCTGGTTTTACAGAAGCGATTACTTCATCAACTCCAGCCTGTGCACCGATAGTTCGTGCTGTAGTCTCGTTGTCGCCTGTGAGCATTACAACATGAAGCCCCATTTTCTTAAGCTGATTGATGGCAGCCGGTGAATCTTCCTTGATTGTATCTGCCACGGCAATGATACCGAGCAATTTGTTTCCCTTTGCAAAAAGAACAGGTGTCTTTCCCTGTGAGGAAAGTTCTTGAAGAGTCTTTTTCAGCGGAGTGACATCGGCCTTTGCAGTTTTTTCTATATAGTCTGCGTTTCCTCCAAAGACAGTTTCACCGTTTATCAGAGCTTTAAGACCATTGCCGGCGATAACTTCAAAATCTGAGTTTTCTAAAACAGACACGCCTTTCTGGTTTGCGTAAAGTGCGATTGCTTTTGAAATAGGGTGTTCGCTTTTTGCTTCGAGGGAAGCGGCTGATAGAACAAGTTCCTCTTTGTCCACTCCGTCAGCGGCAACAAGGTTAGTTACTTTCATGACGCCGGTTGTGATTGTTCCTGTTTTATCAAGTGCAATAATCTGGATTCGTCCTGCCTGCTCAAGTGAAGCCGATGTTTTAAAAAGAATTCCGCACTTAGCACCAATTCCGTTTCCGACCATAATTGCAACAGGAGTTGCAAGTCCCAATGCACACGGGCAGCTGATTACCAGAACTGAAACAGCGCGTGCAATCGCATAACCAAATGTCTGTCCAACAAGCAGCCATACCGCAAGAGTCACAAGGGCAATTCCTATTACGACAGGCACGAATACGCCTGAAACTTTATCTGCGATTTTTGCGATTGGCGCCTTGGTCGCAGCAGCATCGCTTACCATACGGATGATTTCTGAAAGGGTAGTGTCTTCGCCGACTCTTGTGGCACGGCATACCATGTAGCCGGATGTATTGATTGTAGCGGAAGAAACCTTATCTCCAGCGGCTTTTTCTACCGGAATACTTTCGCCGGTCAGGGCAGATTCGTTCACAGCACTTTGGCCTTCAGTCACAATTCCGTCTACAGGAATCTTATCACCAGGACGGACAACGAATAAATCTCCGACCTTTACTTCTTCAACCGGTACCGTCACTTCCTTGCCGTCAATTAAAAGCACAGCTGTTTCCGGTGCCAGATTCATCAAGGTCTTTAGTGCGTTCGTTGTTTTGCCCTTGGACTTTGCTTCAAGCATTTTTCCAACAGTAATCAGGGTAAGGATTGTTGCCGCCGATTCAAAATAAAACTGATCCATGTAGTACATGATTTTATCTGAGTCTCCAGACATAACCGCAGTACTCATCGCAAAAAGTGCGAACACACTGTAGCCGAAGGAAGCAGTCGCTCCAAGAGCAATCAGAGTATCCATATTCGGGGATTTGTGAATCAGTCCCTTGAATCCGCTTATAAAAAACTTCTGGTTGATTACCATAATGAATGCCGAAATCAAAAGCTCGTAAAGTCCCATCGCAAGGTGGTTCCCGTTCAGGAATGCAGGAAGAGGCCAGTTCCACAGCATGTGTCCCATCGAAACATACATAAGCGGAACCAGAAGAATTACAGATGCGATAAGGCGCTTTTTCATCTTTGGAGTTTCTGTATCTTTTAAAGTGTCTATGTTTTGTTTTGCAGATTTATCGCCGGAAGTCTTCATGCTTGCACCATATCCCGCTGCTTCTACAGCCTGAATAATAGCCTCGGCAGAAGCGTTACCTTCCACACCCATTGAATTAGTCAATAAACTTACAGCACAGCTTTTTACTCCGGGTACCGCATTTACGGCTTTTTCAACCCGAGTCTGGCACGCTGCACAGCTCATTCCTGTTACGTTAAATTGTTCCATATAGCCCTTTATTTCATCAGTTTTTGGAGAGTAGTTACGAGTTCATCAATAACTTCATCATTTCCGGAACGGATATTTTCTGCAACACAGGTTTTTACATGATTTCCGAGTAATACTTTATTAAAGCTGTTCAATGCACTCGTAATTGCAGAAACCTGCATGAGAATATCAGTACAGTACGCTCCGTTTTCGAGCATGCCTTCAACACCACGAACCTGCCCCTCAATACGCTTGAGACGGTTCATCAAGTCTTTTTTTTCGTTATCATCCCTGTCTTTATGTTTACCGGAACAGTAAGGACATTCGCCCTCAGCTTCAGCCATAAAATCTCCTTGTATACCCCAATGGGGTATCTAATAAGTAAGAGCATATACCTATAGGGGGTATATGTCAATAGGTGCATTTTTTTTGTAAAGCTGTATAGTTTTCGGCTTTGACCTGTGATAAAATGTGTAAATGCGACTTAACACTGAACAAAGGAAAACTCATGACAGGTCAGAGAGAAGACAAATACAAGCTTCATAGACTTATTCAGATTGATAAATGGATACGCAGCGGCGGTTTTCCGTCTGTAGAAAAGATGGCGGCAGTATACGATGTCAGCCGCCGCACGATTTTGCGCGATATCGAGTTTTTGCGCGATCGTTACGACGCACCTGTGGAGTACGACAAAATCCGCAAGGGTTATTATTATACAGACCCAACGTTTATGATTCAGAACGTTCTTCTTACCGAGGGTGATTTGTTCACCGTTTCTACAATTATGCCGCTTTTGGAGCAGTACAAGAACACGCCGCTAGAATCTTCGTTCAAGAACATCATGTCTAAGATTGCCGAGTTGCTGCCGTCTCAGGTGAGCGTCAACACAAGCTTTTTGAACAAAGATGTTGTCTTTATTTCAGACCCGCTGCCCAAAATTGAGGCCGAAGTCTTTAACCAGATTTTTGCGGCAATCAAGATTCGCAAAGTTATGGAGTTTGAGTACCGCAGCGTAAGCAGCTCTGAATATAAGCACAAGACGTTCAACCCGTTCCGCGTGCTTTGTCAGAAAGGCAACTGGTATGTTATCGGCTTTGACCATGATGCGGCAGATACGCGCGTTTATACTCTTTCCAGAATCAAGGAGCCTGCCCTCCTTAAAGAAACTTTTGCCGTGCCGGAAGATTTTGACATTGCCCAAAGCATTGACCCGTCTTTCGGCATCTGGAACAACAAAGACGCGAACCAAGATTACGAGCTGTGCTTTGTTAAGCAGATGGCTAACTACATCACCGAACGCGAGTGGCACAAGAACCAGATTATCGAAAAAAACGCAGACGGCTCGGTCACGCTAAAATTCAGCACGAACCAGAAAGAGCAGGTCTTGAGCTGGGTACTGAGCTTTGGCGATGCAGTAACTGTAATCGCGCCGGAATCGCTCCGCACCGAAGTCCAATCCACATTAAAGCGCCTCTCTGAAAAGTACAAGGTCTGATTAACTTTTCATAAAAAAATCAAAAAAAAAATATTACAGTGACATTATTTGGCACACTACCTGTTTTATAATTAATGCATAAACCAAAAGCGGAGGTTTTTATGAAAGAACAGAGCTTGATTAATGCTAAAAGAAAAAAACGGTACATCTGCCTTGATTTAGAAATGTGCGAATTGACCTCAAAACAACGAAAAAGTGTAAAAGGAATGAGAAGTGAAGTAATTCAAATTGGGGCTGTAATGCTTGATGAAAATCTAAATTGCATCAGCCAATTTTCTTCTTTTGTAAAGCCTGAGTATGGTCAAATTTCCGAAACTATTTCTTTGTTGACAGGAATCAACCCAGAAACTGTTGAACATGCAGATAGTTTTACCACAGCTTTTTACAAATTGGTTTGCTGGGCAGGAAATGATGACATCACAACTTTCTGTTGGAGCACTTCAGATTACAGTCAGCTTTGGGATGAAATCTATATAAAAGCAAAAAATCATGATGAGTACCGCAATTTCTTGAAAACTTTTGTTGATTTGCAGGCAATATTCGGAAGGCTTCTTAAGGCAGAATACTCGATTTCTTTGGATACTGCCCTAAAATATTGTCATTTAAAATTCAATGGACAACGCCACTCCGCAATTTTCGATGCATTTAATACGGCACGGATTCTTTTTAAGTTGTACAAGATTGGAAAACTCGGGAATGAATGGTCTTATATAGCTTCATATACCGAAAGCGAAATATCAAAGAATTATTTCAAGATAAATTCGCTTGATAAAGATTATACATCTTCTTTTGCAAGTTTTATTTCACCGGACGTTTTAGAAAAATTTAGATATTCAAAAAGGAATATAGAGAATTTAGAATCTGAAAAGAAAAACGAAACTCTGCCTCCGCCAAAGAAACCCAAAATTTCTTTATTTAAGCTTTTTGATTGCTCTCGATACGGAATCAATGTTTCTGACTGGTTGAAATTTTCTCTCAGAATGCGCTTTGTCAGCGATTTGAAGATTTCAAAACCAGTTGATTTTCTTGTTGGTTAAAAAAAAACAGATAAAAATTGAAATACATAATTTTATGGAGGAAAAAAATGAACACATTTATTTTATGTTGGAATCCGGTGGTTTCATCTTATAAGACTGAAGACCATAAAGCTATTTGTAAAAATATAGATTCAGGAAATTATTTTTCTGATTGGAGCATTCATGATTGGGAAAAATTAGAAATTGGAGATGCTTTTATTCTTTGTCAGGTTGGAACAAAAAAAGACGGCATTGCTGCAATCGGAAAATTCATTTCTAAAGCATACGAAGAAGAAAATCGGTGTGGAAATGGAATAAAAGCCTATTATGCAGATGAGCATCTTTTTTGTAACATTGACCGTGATGAAGAAAAGCTATTGTCAGCAGAGAATCTTGAGAAACAATTTTCTGATATAGACTGGCATGGCAGCAATTCTGGTATTTTGCTTGATTCAGAAACTGCTGATGCGCTTATTGCACAGATAGACACAGAGTTGAAAGCTTTACATGGATTTGAGGAAACAAGTTTTTCTGATTTCTTGAAAAATGACAGGAGTTTTTTACCATTCACTTTTGAAGAAAAGAAAAACGAACTTCTTACGATGTTTGCCTCGTATAAGCCGATTATTCAGCCATGTAAGATTCCTGATCTTTTTGAAGATTATGATGGGATTGATTTTTTGATAAAAAATCCGTCGTCAAAGTATGAATTTGGAAATATAGGAATCGAGTTTGAACCTAATCGCTTTACCATTTTTTTTGCAGGTTGGGGTCAAGATTTTAGACTGATTGGACATGACTATAACGTTTGTCTTGATAAGCTCAAAAAACTTCTTGAAAACAAAGCGTGTATTCTTATAGTTATGCAACAAAAAAGAAGTGATACTTTTCATTTTAAAAAGACTTATGAAGAAGTTGCATGGGTATTTTCAGAAAAACAGTTCACAAAGACCTCTAACAAGATGAGCATCTTAAATGAATTGGCTGTAAAATATGAAGTGCTACAAAAAAAGTTCCCATGTTTTCATTTTTCAGAAATCAGCAAGATAAAAGTGGCTTACTGGGATTCAAACCGTTCATTTGAAGCAAAGCTATAATTTCTAGCGTAATCAATAAAAAGAGTGGCAAAAAGCTTTTGAACTAATCCCATTTCATGATAAGATTTTGACAAGAGGTGCTTTATGACAAAAATCTACTGTTACGACCGTTGTTCAACCTGCAAAAAGGCGCTTGCCTGGCTTGATGCGAACGGTGTTCAATATGAAAAAATCGACATTAAGGTTGATCACCCAAACGAGGCTGTTTTGCGTGAACTGCATAAAAAAAACGGGCTTCCGCTTAAAAAGTTTTTCAACACGAGCGGCATTCTATATCGCGAGCAAAAACTCTCTGAAAAGCTGCCGTCGATGAGCGAAGATGAGCAGTTTAAGTTGCTTGCAAGCGACGGAATGTTAGTAAAGCGTCCGCTGCTTATTTGCGATAACGCGGTAATTCCGGGATTTAAAGAACCCGACTGGCGCACCGCTTTGGGTAAATAAAAAAAATGTTTTCTGGTATTTTTAAGGTATTAAACGCCTTGATAAAGATTTGTTTAATACCTGTAGCTGTGAATGAACATTTAAGTAAGATAATCGTACAGCATTCTAGGTGAGAAGACCTGTGGTTTTTCGAGCCCTGCTTCAAGAAAATCTTTATCACCGGAAAGAATAATATCGGCTTTGTGATAAATAGCATCACTTAAAACTTGGATATCCTTTGAATCGCGGAGTTTTCCTTGTCGTTCAGCTGTACTGTCGCAAAAGATAAAAGGAAGAGTGTGGTAAAGTGAATAGATTACTTCTTCTTTATCTGCCCATTTTTGATGTAATTTATCCTTGAATTCTGAATCAACATAGGAAGAGATAAAGAGTTCATGATTTGAATCAAAAAGAAGTTCAAGAAGTTTTCCTGTTTTGCCACCGAAAACAAATGCCGAAACCAGAACATTTGTGTCTATTAATATTCGCATTTTGCAAGCCTTTCACGACGGAAATTTGCCATATCAGCAAGCATTTCGTCTTCGGAAGCCCAACCTTTATCTTCAATGAACATTTCTTGTATTTGATGCAGGGTAGTTTTTGCTTTTGTCTTTTGTAAATGCGCAAGATATTCGACGTAATTTACAACAGAAATGCGATATTCTTCTGTTAGAGAAGCAATCATTTCCATTAAATCTGTTTGTTTCGTGTACATTTTTATACCTCCGCAATTATATTATATCATAGATTTATGATTTTTTGATGGTTTTACATTTTTTCTTTAAAAACTTTTTTACAGTGACATTATTTGACACACTACCTATTTTATAATTACTCCAGTAAGCTCGCCGAGGGCGGGAAATCATTAAATTGCGGGCTTTCAAGGAGTTTTTTATGGCAAGACAAGTTTTGATTGAATGTGGTTCAAATTGGTTTGAGTTTACCAAAAGCAAAACAGGACAGCTCGACTATGCGGGCAAAATTGAAGGTATTGTTGCAAGTTCCGAATTGGAAGGTTTTCAGTGTTTTGCCGGAAGTACTTATTTTTCGCCGAGCTTTTACACTTACATTTCAGACGGCATGAACATGATTCCGCTTATTTATGTGGCAGACGGCGTTGATGTTTCGGACCTTGAAACATACGACTATCTTGTTCACGCCGGTGCGCTGCTTGCCGCCGTTGACTCAAAAGATTCGCTGCTTGCAGGCGAGCTGTATCTGCGCCGCCGCAAGACATTCGAAAAATTTCCGCAGCTCACACAGTTCATCATGAAAGACTTGAGCGTTGAAATCCTCTTTTCGCTCTGCTTCGGCAGGATGCAGAACATAAACCCGGATGATATTCCGCTTGTGTTCAACGCCGCACGCGAAAAGCTTGACTTTGACCCGTCGCGCGAAGATCTTGATCAGGCGTTTATGCGCTGGTTCAAGAGCAACAGCTGCATGCTTACGCTTCCGCTCGTGGGCACAAACTTTTATAACTGGAATTCTGCGCCGGAAGTGCTTGCGCGGCTCTGCGACAACCTTAGCCTAGACGATTTGACCAGTCACGCCGAAAAAATCCGCCGCGCAAAGCACAGCTTTTATGCTTCGCTTAGAACCACCGTGCAGGCTGAACCGTACAACCCGCACGACAAAAACGCGGTCCTCGTCTGCATAGAAGATATAGAAGCCAAAATCAACGGTAACATGGGCCTTGAAAAAGCGGGTCACATTCGTGCTCTTGCCGCCAAAGTACTGCGCGAAGCCAAACCCAAAAAGCTTGTCTACAAATCATCGCTCGCAAGCGTCAGCGCCGGCAACATCGTGGTCAAGGTAGAAGTGTAACGAATAGTGTTGTAGACATTTCCGCCGCCTGTGCAGACCATCGCCTGACGGCGGAATTATCTGATTGTTTTTGTTTATGGAGGAAAATATGAACACATTTATTTTGCGTTGGAATCCGGCGGTTTCATCTTATAAGATGGAAGACCATAAAAAAATCTGTGAACAGATAAAAAGAGAACCTGTGTTTTACAATTGGAGTGTCCGTGAGTGGCAAAATCTTAATGCAGGCGATGCATTTGTGCTTCTTCAGGTTGGCACTGATAATGACGGTATCACAATGATTGGCAAATTTATTTCCAATGCATACGAAAGCGATAGTTGGCGGAAAGATGGCACAAAGATTCATTATGCAGATATACAGATTTTCTATGCCTGTGATTTGAGCGAAAAAAGATCTTTTAATGCAAAGTATTTTGAGAATAAATTTCCCAATATCAAGTGGCATGGTGGACATTCCGGTGAAAAAATTTCGGAACAGGACAACGAAAAATTGATTGATAGAATCGATTTTGCTATGAAGAATACATACGGTTTTGAATCAACGAATTTTTCAGATTTCTTGAAAAATGACAATAGATTTTTACCGATTTACTCAGAAGAAAAGAAAGCAGAACTGCTTGCTTTGCTTGCTCCTTATAATCCGGTTGTGCATACAGGAGACGAAGATGGTTGGGATTGGCTTTTTGATGACAGTGAATTTGCCATTGAAATTAAAAACCCTTGTTCCGATTCGGAAGAAGATAATATATGTATCGCTTTTGAAGATTCTGTAGATTATGAGTTTACACTTTATTTTGCAGGGTGGCATAAGTACTTCAAGATGATAGAAGGCGATTATGCAGAATTCTTGAAGTTACTGAAATCTATCCTTGAAAACAAAGTGTGTGTTCTTAACGCTTATGATAATGATTCTGAATATGATACTGTTGTTACAAAATTGCTTCCTGCGAATCAATCAAAAGTTAAAGTAAGCTACTGGGATTCAAACCGTTCATTTGAAGCAAAGCTATAATTAGCAAAGCTGCTTAAAGTATGCGAAAAGGTATTTAGCCTTTTTGAAGAAGCATAAGGAGTATAATTATGGGAATGGGTATTACAATGACATGCCTTAATTGTCATGAAGAAGATCAACTCTTTTGGGGGTGGGGTTATCTTGGCTTTAATAAAGTAGTTTATGTATGTAAAAGATGTGGTTACTGGAAACAAACTGAAACAGCATTAGATATAACCAAAGACAAACTTGATGATAATTCCGGAAAGGATGCCATCTCAAGTAAAGAAACCATAAAAGAAATATGCCCAACTTGTAAAATCCGAATGAAAAAATATGAAAAATATTATAAAAGAAACAAAGAACCATTAATTCCAAAAATGAGCTGCAAAAAATGTGGTGGTTTATTAAAAGGCGGAGCAATGTTCTGTTGGGATTAAAGATATAAGGCTATAATCGTATAAAAAGATAGTCTGTCCTGATAATCTTTATAGCTTATTAAAATCTTTCGGACAAGCTGTAAGAATCTAGCGGTTGCCTTTTGAGCGGTTGTGGGTTTTGCAGAGCATTACGCAGTTTGAAATGTCTGTTGCACCGCCCTTGCTCCAAGCGGTTGCGTGGTCGGCATCCATTTCGTTTTCTTTGTAGATGCGGTTTTTGTTTGTGCCTTCGGCGGTAACGCACATCGGGCAGTTTGAAATGCCCTTTTTCTGGGCTTCGTTTGTCTGCTTGGCGTAAACGCTTTTTATAGTGTTCTTGTCAAAAATTCGGATATTCAAGAATTTGCGTTTTTCCATCGTTTCGCCTGAAAGCACAAACTCATAAATGCCCTTTTTGTCTGTAACAAAATAATCTTCAAGCAGAGCCTTGATTCTTGCGTCAAGCTTGTTTATGTCATAGCTGTTTTTGTGATAAAGCTCGTAAATTCTGCCCCAGTCCAAGCCGCACATCGTAGAATCAACAGTCTTAAAAGTGGAATTGAGCCAGTCTATAACCGAATCGAAATATTTCTTTATTTCGTTGATGTTGTCATCGTTGCGGTGCTTCGCCATATATTCAGAGATATTGCCCTTCGAGACCCACTCCAAAGCCGTGTGCAAAAAATCCTGCCGCTTTACGTTGCCCGAAATATAACATTCCCATTTCTGAATGTTTGAATTCTGTGAATTCGAAAATTCTTCGCGGCAAAGGTTTACGAACTGCCCCGAATAAACCGCATTCAAAAGTTCCTGCTCGTTAAGCGGAACGCCCACAATGTTTATAGTCTGAAACCAGTCCTTGATTTCTTTTTCTGTGCCTTCGCAAATATAAATTGTCAGATTTGTCTGCAAAAGCTTCTGCTGAATGTCTTTGTCCAGGCTGTCAAAGTTGCGCTCGTAGTCGTCAATTTTGACCGCAAATTTGTTTGTGATAAACCGCCCGATTGAAGTAATGCGTTGCTGACCGTCAAGCACTTCGTATTTTTCGCCGTTCTTGTTGAAATAGATTAAGCCGATTGGATAGCCGCTGAGCAGAGAGTTTATAACAGCCACGTCGCGTTTGCCGTCGTTATAAATGTAGTTGCGCTGATATTCGGGCTGAATTACAAGCTTGCCGTTCAAACCGAAAAGCCCCTTCTCTTCAAATTCGTTGTAAACAAAGCCTTCGCAAAGCTTTTCGATTGTAATGTCTGTTCTAAGTTGGGTTTTCATGGCTAGTTCTCCTTGTGACGGATTAAGATTCTGGCGTAAGTCTCTTTTTTATTTATTGTAAATCGTTTGCCATAACACGGATTGTCTTCAACATACCTATCAAGACCTAATATCTCAAATTGCTCGGGACAATACTTATCCAAAAAACTGATAGGAACACCCATCATTCCTTTATAATTACTTGGAATTGAATCTGTAAATGGAATTTCTATTGCATCGTAATTATCATATTTCAGATAACCTAAGCCTTTTACTTCTTTATGTTTTGAAAATTTTATATTGTCAGATTCTGTCATAAGTTTTAACGGCTGATGACGCTTTCCGTGTTCAAGGTTTGTAAACCAGACTGATTGAGAACGCGCAAAAATTTTATCACCTACAATTCTATAGCCACTTCCTATATTCTTGGCTTCTAATAGTCTTTTCTCATCAGGAACAGAAAAAAGCAAATCTGTAGACATTGCCGTTTTACCAACCCACATTTTATTATCTTTTATTAGAGGGAATATCTCTTTGTATGTTATAGAATTTTTGTTCCCAATAATCGCAAAGCTTTTCTTTGCGTCAAAAATCCATGTGACAAATTCCCTGAACAAGGAAAATGGCGGATTCGTAATGATTATGTCCGCCTCATCGCGGAGCTTCTTGATTTCATCGCTTCTAAAATCGCCGTCGCCTTCAAGATAATCCCATTTCAAGTCTTTTTCGTCGATTTTGCCGTCGTTGTTCTCGTCTTTTGTAAGCGTAAAAATCTTGCCTTTTGCCTTTGAAGTTTCAATCTCAAATCTCTCGTCTATTGTTTCAAACAAAGTTGGCTGATAATCAAAGCTGACCTTCTTGCTGTTATAAGCGTAAGACGTAGAAATAAGCTTTTTAAGCCCATAGCGTTCAAAATTGTTTACAAAAAACTTCGTAAAGTTTGACCATTCGGGGTCATCGCAAGGCAAAAGAATTGTCTTGTCCTTAAAAACATCAGGGTTATAGTCTATATATGCGTTTATCTCATTCTGAATGTCTGCATATTGTGTATAGAATTCATCATTCTTTGCAGATTTTGCTTTGCCAAGATTTGTATTTGCCATAATTAACACCAAAGAAGTATTTTTATAAAACAACACGTCTATAGACGTGTTGTAATTTATTGTAAACCTCTTTAGAAGTAATTTAAAGCACTTATTACGCAAATAGATGTATTTTTCATTTTATGGGATTTCGTGAAAATCTAAAAAATGAGCTTGTTTTTCAAGATATAAGAATAAAAGAACTTGCATATAAATCAGGAATAAATCCAAGAACAATCGAACAATATTTATCTTCTGCTGCAAAAATGCCATCAGCAGAAAATGCTGTAAAAATTGCTTCTGCGCTAAATGTAAGCGTTGAACAGCTTGTCACAGGTAAAACATCAGCCAAAGACAGCATTTCCCCAGACATAAGAGCAATGATCACAAAAATGAACAAATTTTCCCCAGAAGAAAAGCAAGTAATCTTTGACATGGTTGACGTGCTTGCTAGGAAATGACGCTGAATAAGCTTTTTCAGAAAAATCTCGGCGAGAATTTAAAAAAACACGCCGAGTTTTTAAAAAATTCTCGACGAGAATTTTTGGAATTTTCAGGAAAAAATTTATAGAAAATATGACAGACATGGATTTTTTGTGTCGGCTTTTTTGATAGTTTCTCTGATATGCACCTAAAAAATGTAAAAAAAATTCAAGAGTGTCATTATTTGGCACACCGCCTGGTTTATAATCAATCATCGTTTATGTAGAATGTTATTGCGGAGGCTTAGACTATGAAACTTTATGTTGATATGGATGGAACGCTTGTTGATTTTGTGGCGCAAGTTTCAGCACACGGTTTTTGGCGCAAAGATAAGGTGAACAAGGTTGACTGGGCAAAGGTCAAAGCTATGGGCACTTCGTTCTGGACGGAAATGAACTGGATAAACGGCGCAGAAGCGGCATTTGCAAAGCTTTATGACATGGAAAAACGCGGCGAACTTGAGCTTTTCATTCTTAGCTCAATCGACTTCGATTCAGGCATTGATGGGAAAAAGCAGTGGCTTCAGCGCAACACCGATTTTCCGCTGGAGAAAGCGATTTTTGTGACCGAGCCGGAAGACAAAGCCGAATACGCCGCGCCAGATGCATGGCTTATCGACGACAGGGTGAAATCTCTTGACCCCTTTGCAGCTGCCGGCGGCAATGTGATTGAGTTCAAAGGCGATTGGAAAGCGGCGCTTGAAGCAGTGGCTGCTGCGATGAATCTTGATTAAACGGCAAGGGGGGTGTTACTTATGCCAGATATAATTGAACTTTGGAAAAAAGACAAATGGAACATACTTGTAACAAATTACGAAGATTTTCGCAAAATAGTCTGTGAATACATTAAACAAGGAAATACTTGGATTAAGACAGACGAACAGTTGGAAGAGTTTATAAAAGAAGGTGGCGGTGAAGGAATAATACGTGCAAAGTATCACGCGGGAATAAAGGACTTTGCTAAAGGTCTTTATGTAAGCAATGATGCCGCCGCTTGTGCAATGAACCTTGAGTGAGCTGATATATGACATTGGAACACGCTGAATCATTTATTTCTTATCTCCGCTGGCAATATGCCAAAACATATCCAAGCTACCCGCATGAATATACGTGCTTGTCTTGGCAGCCGGAAATAAAACAGCAGATGATTGATTTTGCCCGTTTGATTCAAGAAGCTGGTTATACGGAACGCTTTGGCAAGCGCGATTATCGTGTTCTTGTAATCGGAAACATGAAATATTGGACGATGGACTTTCCGCTTGAAAACACCGATTTGATAAATCGCACTTATGCCGATGAACAATTCCGCGCCAAAGTTGCGTCTTATGTTCAATCTGGTAAATTCAATTACACAAAGGGTATGTCTCTGGCAGATGTAACAAAACAAATCGAATCAGGAACAACAGACTTCATTGTTCCAGTAGGAAATTTACCATCAGATTTTCTGCAGCCTTCATTAGAAGAGCTTAATGAGTTTCGTTCATATATAGCAAAATTGAAATGGCAGACAGCTAAAACTTTTGAAAACTTCTCGCCACATCAATACGTCTTAAACTTCCCATGCTGGAAAATGAAAGAGGACGGGAAATGCAAAGGCGAGGACGAGACTTGCGCGGAATGCAAAGAGCAGCGAGATGAATTTGAAAAGTGGGTACTGTTCATTCGTAAATATGGCGAGCGTTGTAAAATGCTAAAAACTGTGTATATCGTGTTTTGTATTGACGGTAGACAGTACTGGACTATGGGTGACCCGTTGGAAACTACCTGGGTACTGAATAGGGCTCTGATAGACGAACCGAGGCGGGTACCTAAGCTGGAGTGGCTGGATAAATAAATTCTTTTTTTTGTTTTGAAAATAACAAGTTATGCGATAAAATATTATTAAACGATATTTATGAGGATTTTATGAACACCAAAATTGATTGTGATAAAGCGCTTATTAAAGATATTTTAAGTGGTTGGTATAGTATTCCAAATTATCAACGACCATATGTTTGGGAAACAGAACAAGTTGAAGAACTGTTAGATTGCGTGAAGAATGCGTCTGAGAAGAACGAAGAGCAATACTTTCTTGGTTCGATTGTCTATATAAAAAGGAACAAAGAAGATAATGGTGTTCCATATACTGAATTTGAACTTCTTGACGGACAACAAAGAATTACAACAATCTTTTTGATTATTGCTGCAATAAGAGATTTTGTAATTGAAAATAAAGAGAAATTTGATTTAGTAGATTTTGATACTATAAAAACAACTTGTGAGGAAATAATTTATCAAAAACCTAATAAATATAAAAATATACCAGAGCGTTTGCGTATTGTCTTTGATATCCGTAAGGAAGTTAAAGATTTTGTTGATGTGAACATAAAAACAACAGGTTGTACTTCAAAAGAAGACATATTTGTTGTCAAATCTAAAGATCGAAATATAAATACTTCAATTAAGCATATGTCCAATACCGTTTTAATCGTAAGAAAATTTTTAAAAGAAAACTTTTCGATAATTGGCAGCTTCTTACAGTATTTATTAAATAATGTTCTGATTGTATATATTGCTACCGAAAACTTACAAGATGCTTTTCAGCTTTTTACCGTAATGAACAATACAGGTTTAAAACTTACAAATAGCGATATTTTGAAGGCTGATAATTTAAAAGCTGTTACTGCAGAATCAAAGCAAAAAGAATATGCCTCTGAGTGGGAAGAAATGGAGTCTTATTTTGGTGATGGATTCGATAACTTCCTTTCTCAAATACGAACAATACTTGTAAAACGAAAAGCAGAGTGTTCTCTCATAAAAGAATTTGATGACAACGTATATTCTGAAAAGCGATGGAATAGAAATTTAAAACAATGGGAATCTTGCAAAGCTTTGCTTAAAAGAGGTGATGATACTTTTAATTTCTTAAAGGAATATTTTACTGTTTATCAAAACTTATTTGATAATAATCATTTTTTGGAAACGAATTCTTATGAGATTTCTAATTATCTTTCATTCATGTCGAATGGTTTTGAAACAGATTATTGGAAAGCTCCTGTACTTATGTATTTCAAAAAATTTAAATATACCAATTTCTTAAATTTTTTGAGAAAAGTAGATAGTAAATTATCATGTGATTGGATTATAGGACTTGTTCCTTCAATGCGTATAGATAATATGAATAAAATTTTGCTTTGTATTGAAAAAACAGATGATACGGAAGCGATTTTGAAATCTGATGTTTTTGCCATAAACAAAAATGATTTCCATAACATTATTTCAGAAAATATTTATGGTCGAAAATATGCTCGTTATTTGCTTTTAAAAATTGATTTACTTATGACAGATATAGATAAACAATCTGTTTCATCATCTATAATTTCCATAGAACATATTCTTCCTCAAAATCCTGATGATTCTAGCCAATGGAAAAAAGATTTTTCAGATGAAGAGCGCGACGAATGGACCGATAAAATTGGAAATCTTGCCTTAATTTCAAGAAGAAAAAATTCTTCACAGGGACGATTGGATTATACTGAAAAATGCAAGAAGTATTTTGAAAAAAACATAAGTACATTTCCAAGTATGTTGAAAGTTTTTCAGGAAAACAAGGAATGGAAATTGGATAATTTGAAAAAGAGACAAGAACAAATTATTGAATTGTTGATGAAGGATATATAACCAACCAAACTGACAGCTTAAGATTTTATCTTATCCACAGCTTTATTTACTATTATTCGCACATCTTCTACTACTACTTCATAGAGAAGCTTACGCAGGAAGAAAAGCGCGTACTTTCCGAAGAAGAAAAAGAATATAAGAGTAAGCGAAAGCAAATTCAGGAAAAGCTTATCAAATTTGCAACTCGAATACCTGTGTTTATGTATCTTACAGATTACCGGGAGCATTGTTTACGCGATGTGATAACTCAACTTGAACCAGGACTTTTTAAGAAAGTAACTGGGTTAAGCCTTAAAGACTTTGAACTTTTAGTAAGCCTCAATGTATTTAACGGCTCTGTTATGAATGATGCAATTTTCAAATTCCGTAGCTATGAAGATTCAAGTTTAAGTTATACAGGAATTGACAAACACGCAGAAGTAGACAAATATGTCGGTGGCTTTGATACAGTTATAACTGTAAGCGAATTTGAAGAAATGCGATAAAATAATACTTTGTTGGGAGAGTGGCTCATCTATACGCTGTTACAAACTATCTCCTCATAGTGTTACAAGGTATCTCCTTTACATGGAGACAGAGTGTCTCCGAAAAACATGTATCACTTTTTGTGAAAACTACTTGACAGTCATAAATAAAAATGGTATTGTATGAACAAGTTTTTTGAGACAGGAGAAAAGGTATGAATGCTTTAACGGAGTATGGAAAGATTTTAAGGCATTATCGGATTGATAATCAAATCTTGCTTGCTAAAATGGCAGAAGATTTGAAGCTTTCACCAGCTTATCTTTCGTCGATTGAAACAGGAATAAGAAGTATTCCTGTAGATTTGACGGAAAAACTTTGCCAAAAATACGGTTTTGGTGAAGAAATGAAAACGACTCTTCTGAAGGCAGAAGCTGAAACAAACAAGGCTCTTACAATCGATTTAACAGGAGCGAGCCCGGAAGCTATTGATGCTACAGTTATGTTTGCGCGAGTCATAAAGAATTATTCTGTAAAGGAACTAAGAGAGCTGTGTGAAAAAATATACAACAACAACTAACAGGAGCTTATATGACTTTCGATGAAAATTACAATCTGAATGTTGTAAACCCAAAAACACGTAAGTTTATTGAAAATGCCGCAATGCTAGTTCGGAAATATCTCAAAATTGCAGAAGATGTTCTCTATATTGATGTGCTTTCTATTTTGGAGTTTCACTTGCACTCCCTTTTTAATGACGATGTAGCATTTGTAATTCCTGATGAGTGGCATATGGGAGAAGAAGCGTATTACGACACTCAGAAAAACGTGATTTTCGTTCGTTCCGATGTATATGACAAAGCCGTTAAAGGTGATGGAAGAGCGAGATTTACAATAATGCATGAAATAGCTCACTACATTCTTTTCAAGCTCTTTGGATTTCCTTATAAAATGGCACTTGCAAGCATTGTGTATAAAAGTGATGCAACTCTAAAGTCAATGGATCCTGAATGGCAGGCTGATACGTTTTCTGGTGCATTTTTATGTAGCAAAGAATATGTAAAAAGTCTTGATATTGATGAAATCGAAACACAGTGTGGTGTAAGCAGAAGATCTGCAGAAGTTGTATATTGCCGTTCCCGAGACATACCATATACCGAAACCGAAATGGAAATGGAGGCGTTCTCTGATTGGTCATACAGTTTTGCAATGCAAAATAATAATCTTAATATGGAGGTAAATAACGCATGAAACCAAGCTATAAATGTCTTTCTGCTTTAGCCGGTGCGGAAAGACAAAAAAAGCTGTAAGTTTACTCCAATAAACCTACAGCCTGTATAAATGCGTGAGCACTTATAAACTCGTTGACCTTTATAGTATCACGCATGACCGCCGGGGTCAATATCTAAAAAACGGGGTTTTATACCCTGTTAAGAATCTTTATTTATAGGTGATACTATTATGGATGATAAATCTAATAAGTTATCAGATACAGTGAATGTTACCATGCATACACTCACTGTTTCGGACAAGACGGTTTCTTATGCTAAGGTAAAAAGAAACACGGCTTTTATCGGAAACATTGTTTCAACAATCCTTGAACACAACAAAGTCATGGATAGAGAAACATTGCTTTATGCAGCAGGTCTTTTCAGAAATGCCATTCTTAGTCTTCTTAAAGATGGTAAAGCTGTAGATCTTCTTGAAATGGGCGTTCTTTACATCAAGCCCGATGGCAGCATTGATTCAGAGACTCCTGGTATTGAAGATGTCCCTAAAATGACTCTTTCTTTTACTCCGAGCGACATTGCTCTGGAATCTGTAAAAGATGTAACTGCTGGTGCTGATATTTCAACAACAACAGAACCGATTATTGCAAGTCTCTTTAATATCCACACAAAAAAGAGTGGTACAGAACTTTCAATTGGGTATTCAGCCCGTATTACTGGTAAACGCTTGAAGATTGCCGGCGATGAAGCTGAAACTGGTTTGTATTTTGCGTCCTGCACAGAAGATGGTACATATAATATGGACTCTTCTACATGGACTCCTCTTGGAATGGAAAATATCATTGATAATACAAATACAACGATACTTTTCAATTTGCCAGCAAGTATCACGGCCGGTAAATACCGCGTGATTATCAAGACTGCATACGGTTCAGGTACACGCATAAACAAAACTGTGAGAACAGGTGTTTATAGTAAAACTGTTTCCATTGCATAATTTTTTCAGGGACTGGCTGTATGCCAGCCCCTGTTTTTGTTTGTAGAGGTGTGATAAAATACAAATTAAGATGAATTTTAACCCAAGTGAAAAAGAAATCAATTTTGTAAATGATGCATTGCGAAAGTTTAATGATGAAAAGGTTGGACCAGATAATCATGTTCTTTTGAACATTGTAGAATATGATGAAAACAAAAATGTCATAGCCGGAATCCTCGGTGGAACATACTGGGGCTGGATGCACATAGACATTCTTTGGGTTGATGAAAAATACCGAAAACAGGGACTTGGTTCAAAATTGCTTGAAGCTGCAGAATCAGAAGCCAAAAAGCGAAATTGTCATTCTGTTCATGTAGATACAATGTCCTGGCAGGCTCCTGAGTTCTACAAGAAGCACGGCTACAAAGTTATAGGTGAGCTGAATGATATTCCCGCAGGGAATAAAAAGTATCATCTGATTAAAGCACTGTAGTATTCAGTCGTGTGCTAATCTTTTCAACTTTTATTGTTCGCCTTCGATTTCCAGGAAAAGAGCTTCGTAAAGCGTAGCAATGTCGCTGTTTGCTTTTGCGATGGATTTTTGCATTCTTGATGCAATACACTTAAACACGCGATAACCCAAAAGCGGCTCTTTTTCGCTCAATTCTTCAAAATCCTTGCCATTTATCACAAGTGTTCTACAGTCCGTGGTTGCCGTAATTGAAGCTGAACGGGAATCTTTTCCAATCAGAGCAGCCTCGCCAAAAAATACATTCATCGAATCATTCAGTGTAACAATTGCAATATCATCTCCGTGCGGGGTTTTTCGATGAATGAAAACTGAACCTGATAACAAAATATAAAGCTCATCGCCAAAATCACCCTCACGAATAATCAGCTCGCCCTTTTTGAATTTTTTTACTGTGCAACAATCATAAAGCGATTTTAGAATATTTCTGTCCCGCTCATTTTCCGCCGAAAACGATTTGAACATTTCCAATTTTACTAGCCGGTTTAAAACATTTTCAAAGCTGTTTTTTTCGTCAGACATCGTTTTCTCCCTTTATCCCACGTACAAAAATTGCTTTTGTATTTGGTTGAATTATAAAATCATCGTTTGGCAAAAGAAGCGGATCGTTGCTTTTTAGGGTTTTGACTTTCTGCAAGTTGCTGACGATTGTTTTTACATCGGGGTTTTTCTGTGCCTCACGAACTGCGTCTTTTCTGCGCTGATAAAAGTTTCCTGTATTCAACAAAAGCCCGATGAGAACACCGCCCTGCTCTTTGAATTCGCCGTAAGTTTTTCCGATAAAATCCTGCGGAATATCCTCAATACTTATACCGGAGCCGTCTGCTGAAGAAATCAGCGCTTTTATTACATTTGAATATCCAAGACCACAGGAGGCCGTTGCCAAAAGAGAACATTCATAATCGTTTGTGAGGATTATTTCGTCACAATGAGAAATCTGCAAATTGTTTTCGAACTTGGAATCTGTTAATTCTGCAACCACATAGAGCTTTGAGTTCAAATTTTTCATCGTCATAACTGAAAGAACAGTGCGGGAATCTATTTCCAATTTTGAAGAGTTTTTTGAATAATCGGCGATAATCAAAGCGCGTTCAGCTTCTTTTATCAATGCTTTTTGCATTACTTCAACGTTGGAAAAATCGCCTGCAATATACTGCATTCCCCTGTATTTCGGCAGCGAACGTAATGCTTCGATTTTTTCTGGTGGAGCTTCATTGACCAAAACAATTTTATCCGGTTTTAGTGTGGAATTTGACTTCAAAACTGCATCGAGGATTTTTTCAAAATCTAATCTCCAACCACAAATCAAAAAATGTCCGCTCATGTTTTTCAATCTCCTTAATCCTCTCTCATTCTTGAGCTGTAATTCCATAAATCCCGAAGAAATAATACCTGTGGGAACTGCCACAAGTCCGATACCTAAAAGTGCAATCGTAGTACCAAGAATTTTGCCCACACTTGTTATAGGGTAAATATCACCGTAGCCAACCGTTGTGAATGTTGCAACCGCCCACCACAAGCTGGAAAATGCGTTGTTGAAAACATCGGGTTGTGCTTTTGATTCCACCGCATACATAAAAACTGATGAGATGATCATCAGAATGAATATTACAAAAACCGAAAGCCGTAATTCCTGCGCCCGACTTTTTATTACATCAATCAAAACATAAAGTGCGCTTGAATATCTGGACAGCTTGAACAGGCGGAACACACGCAAAAGCGAAATCGATGAGATAATTGCGGGTGGCAGAGCTGAAAAAAGTGAAATGTAAAACGGCAGTACAGTGATTAAATCGATTATCCCAATGAATGAAAGCGCGTATTTTCTTCTGGCTTTTTTTTCAGAAAGTGCGGGGAAAAAATGCGGAGCAGTCCAGAGTCGCAAAATGTATTCGATAGAAAACACAATGCTTGCTGCTGTTTCCAAAACTGCAAAGATTTTTTTGTAAACGCTTGGAAGTGTGAATGTGTCAAAAAACACGCAACATACAGTGGATATTATGCAAAACAGCACTACTGAGTCGAATAGTATACTGAGAATATCTCCACTTTTGCCTTTGTCCAAAATTTCAAAAACACGTTTTCTTATCATTTTCACCTTATTTTTTGATTTGAATGTTTCAAATCATTTTACTTTCTGCGTGTTGTGCTTATTTACAGTTCCTGATTCAGCTTTTCAGCGATACGGTCAATAAAATCCCACGAGTTGAGAATTTCTTTGGGTGCAGGATTAGCAAGAGCCTTTAAGTCACCGGTCATAATGCCGTCCTCAATAAGACCTAGCGTTGCTTTTTCAAGTTTGCGCGCAAAATCCACAAGATCCGCCGTTCCATCAAGTTCGCCGCGTTTTGCGAGCGCGCCGGTCCATGCAAAGATGAGGGCAACCGGATTGGTAGAAGTTTTTTCGCCCTTAAGATAGCGGTAATAATGACGCTGAACCGTTCCGTGCGCGGCTTCGTATTCAAACTTGCCGTCGGGCGAAACAAGAACGCTCGTCATCATGGAAAGGCTTCCGTTTGCGGACGCAACCATGTCGCTCATAACGTCGCCGTCGTAGTTCTTGCATGCCCAAAGAATTCCGCCTTCGCTTTTCATAATTCTGGCTACCGCGTCATCTATGAGCGTGTAAAAATACGTTAAGCCTGCTTTTTCAAAATCAGCCTTGAACTCGGTGTCAAATATCTTTTGGAACAGTTCCTTGAACCGTCCGTCGTATGTTTTGGAGATTGTGTCCTTTGTTGCAAACCAAACGCTGACCTTTTCGTCAAGCGCATAGCGAAAGCAGCAGCGGGCAAAGCTTTCTATGGATTTGTCCAGGTTGTGTATTCCCTGAATAACACCGGGACCTTTCATCTGCATTATGGTTTTGCGTGTTTCGTTGCCGTTCTCATCGGTAAAGACAAGTTCCGCTTTGCCCGGACCCGGCACGTACATTTCGCAGTTTTTGTAAACATCACCGTAGGCATGGCGGCCCATGATGATGGGCTTTTTCCAGCAGGTAACAGCGGGTTTTACGTTTTTAACGTTAATCGGCTTGCGGAAAACCGTTCCGTCCAGCTCAGCGCGGATAATTCCGTTGGGGCTGGGGGTAAGCTGCTTTAGTTTGTATTCTTCCATTCTGGCAGCGTTGGATGTGATTGTTGCGCATTTAACGCCAACGCCGAGCCGTTTGATTGCTTCGGCGGATTTGTATGTTATTTCGTCATTTGAGTCATCACGTGATTTAAGACCAAGGTCATAATATTCGGTTTTAAGGTCTATAAAGGGAAGGAGAAGTTTTTCTTTGATAACTGCCCACAGAACACGTGTCATTTCATCGCCGTCTAGTTCGGCAATGGGGTTTTTCATCTGGATTTTTTTATTCATAATAATGTTATTGTAAATAAAAAAATGAATTTATGGAAGCTTTTTTTTTGCCGGCTGCACAACGTAACCATACCCTGCAAAGTTGTTTTTATTCGTATATCCTGCACAGAGAGGTATTTGATGAAAAAGATAACAATATTTGCGGTTCTGATTGCCGCCCTTATGTTTGTTTCATGCGGTTCCAAAAAAGCCGCTTCGGGCGGTGCAATGGTAATGCAAAAATCAGCAGAAGCTCCTGCCAGAGTAAATATGAAAATGATGAGCGATTCCGCCTCTTTTGACGAAGCTGTGGTGGAAGAAGCTGAATATGGTGCCGCAAACGGTCAGAATGCTGACACTATAAACCGCAAACTTGTATATACCGGAAACGTAACCGTTCAGGTAAGCGACCTTGATCAGACCGAAAAGAGTGTACGTGACTGGGCTGCCAAATACGGCGGTTATGTTGCTTCAAGTTCTTTTTCGGACCGCAATTATTATACAATGGTAAAAATCCCTTCACAGAATTTTCAGTTTGCCATGGACGAAGTTTCTTCATTCGGTTCGGTAAAGAACCGTTCAATTTCCACGGAAGACGTAACCGAGCAATACTTTGATGTTTCTACCCGTCTTGAAACACGCAAAATTCTTCGTGATAGATTGCAAAAGTATTTGTCCGATGCAAAGGACATGAAAGACCTTTTGGCGGTAGAATCCGAGCTTAACAACGTGCAGAGCGACGTTGAAGTGATGGAAGGACAATTCCGCCGTCTCTCCGACCGCATAGACTACGCGACTGTTCACCTTACAGCCGTACTGCCGTACAACTCAACCGAACAGGGATTTATCTACCCCGATATGGGCTCAAAGATGCGCGAGCTATGGTCAGACACAGTAAACTTTTTGGCGGATTTTGTAATGTTCATTCTTTATGTTATTATTTACGGCATCCCGATTCTCGCTCTTGTAGCGTTCCTTTACTGGTTGTGCTTCGGCAGAATAGGACTTTTACGACGGTTCTTCAAATTCTTAAGCAAAAAAAAGCAGTAACAGACACGGAACAAACCTTTCCGTTCCTGGTCTGACAAAGATATGTGATTTATAATGAAAAAAAAGAGCCTGTCGTTTACGACAGGCTCTTTTGGTTTGTTAAACTCTATTAAAAGTTTACGTTAAACTTTGGGATTGCATCCGTTGACTTCTTTATGTCCGCATCGGTCGGGATGTAGTCACTCATTTTGCCGTCATTAAAAGCTTCATAAGCTTTCATGTCAAAGTAGCCTGTACCCGTAAGACCGAATACGATGTTCTTTGATTCGCCGGTCTGCTTGCACTTGAGAGCTTCGTCAATCGCAACTTTAATTGCGTGGCTGCTTTCTGGTGCGGGAAGAATACCTTCGATGCGTGCAAACTGTTCTGCCGCCTTGAAAACTTCTGTCTGTTCAACGGCGCGAGCCTGGATAAGACCCTGATTGTACAGTTCACTTACGATACAGCTCATTCCGTGGTATCTCAAGCCGCCTGCGTGGTTCGGGGACGGCATAAAGCTGCTTCCGAGCGTGTACATTTTCTGAATAGGACAAACTTTACCGGTGTCGCAGAAGTCGTATGTGTATACACCGCGTGTTAAACTCGGGCAGCTTGCCGGTTCTACCGCGATAATCTGATATTTGGCTTCGTTGCGGAGCATTTCGCCTACAAAAGGACTGATGAGACCTCCGAGGTTGCTTCCACCGCCTGCACAGCCAATAATCATGTCGGCCTTTATGCCGTATTTTTTAAGGGCTGTCTGTGTTTCAAGCCCGATAACACTCTGATGCAGGAGAACCTGATTAAGAACTGAACCCAGAACATAGCGGTAACCTTCGTGTGTTGTAGCGTGTTCAACCGCTTCTGAAATTGCGCATCCGAGAGAACCTGTTGTTCCTGGGAACTCCTCGTTCATTTTGCGGCCGATGTTTGTTTCCATTGAAGGTGAAGGGATTGCCTTTGCTCCGTATGTGCGGATTACTTCACGACGGAAAGGTTTTTGCTCGTATGAACATTTTACCATATAAACGATACAGTCAAGACCAAAGTAAGAACATGCCATGGAAAGAGCTGTTCCCCACTGACCTGCGCCTGTTTCGGTTGTGATACCTTTTAAGCCCTGTTTTTTTGCGTAATATGCCTGAGCGATTGCTGAGTTGAGCTTGTGGCTTCCTGATGTGTTGTTGCCTTCAAATTTATAATAAATGTGTGCCGGTGTATCGAGCTGTTTTTCCAGACAATAAGCGCGGACGAGCGGTGAAGGGCGGTACATTTTGTAAAAGTTGCGGATTTCTTCAGGAATTTCAATGTACGGATCTTTGTCGTTAAGTTCCTGAGCAACGAGTTCCTTGCAGAAAACGTGTTCAAGTTCTTCCGCTGTACACGGCTTTAATGTTCCCGGGTTCAAAAGCGGAGCCGGCTTTTTTTTCATGTCTGCACGGACGTTATACCATGCGGCAGGCATCTCCTCTTCAGCAAGATAAATTTTGTACGGTATTTGGGTTTTGTCTGACATAGTATAACCTCTTTATAAAATTGTTGTTTCCAATAATAGAAACATTATATAATGACTTTACTATCTGATTGTGTTTTTGTCAATAGAAGTTTTAAATTTTTTTAGTGTTTTTCGCTGAAAACTCTGTAATTAATCCAGGGGAAAATAGTATGCTTCCGCTCCATGGTAGTAAGCCATTCGGTACTTATTGAATTTGAACCGAGTGAATCATATACGGTTGAGAATGCGGCAACATTTTCCTTAAAGCATTCTGCTGCATAGTCCTTAAAGATTTGTTTTCTGACCATTTCGGCCCAGTCTCCGGACTGTGCAAGAAGAACTTCTTTTGCTGCGAGGTTGAGTGATCGTTCTTTTAGCCCTGAATCGGACGGAAACCGGTTTGTAAGATCAATCATGCGTTCGGCTGCTTTTCGGACATAACTTATCATCCAGTCGTTCGTATGGTCTATCATGTCTTCTGCATAGCCTGAATCTGAAGATGATGAAAAGAACGGACTGACTTTTTGGAAAGTAAATTTGTTTTCGAGAAGTTCACAGCACTGAGTCATTTCTATTTCTTCTGTTTCGGAAGCGAGTCTGAGGACGTTTTCAAGCCAAACTATGCCCTCGTGCCATTCCTGACCAAAAAATGATGCATCAAAACAACATACTGAACATATGTTTTCGCCATTTACCTGTTCTGATGCGGTATTCATTTTACGGATTTTTTCTTTTAAAAAGTCTTCGGCATCTTTTTTTGCCTGTACGTTTGCAGCCTGTTCATCATAAAATTCATCGGAATCAAGCTTCCAATATTTGTAGCCGGTTGGAATACGCACATTATCCTTGTTTAGAAAGTTACTGATTCTTTCGGTCTCTGCCTCATAACCGATATCCCGGTTTTGATTGCGATAAACAAGTTTGTGGGGAATCTTTAGAAAATCATCGTCAAATTTGGAAGAAGCTCCGCAGTCATTTGCGAACAAAACCAGTGAATTAAAACATCTCACAGGTGAGAATATTCCGTTTTGAGGAATGGGATCTGAAAAAAGGATACCTCTCGAATCAAGTATCGAATAAAAGTAACCGTAGGATCTGATTATTGATTCAAGCCCGGGTGTATACGCCATGTATGGAAGCCAAAAGCCTTCCGGTGCAGAATTAAAATAATAGCGGTGTGACATAAGTCCGACTTCTACCTGAGCCTGTACAGCCTGCTGCAGATCGGCAAAAATCGGCAGATAGCAGTTTGTAGCGGTTGTCGCAAGTAACTCTATATTGCCTTTCTGCGAATAATATGAAAACTTTGAGAGTAAATCCTGCTGGTATGTTTCAGCAAAGTTGAGCCTGTTTGTCTTGTTTGTCTGAAGCTGTGCCTTTGCAAGTTCTTTTCTCGGGTCACCGTCCTTGTATGAGGCAACTTCCGCTTCTCCGAGAGCGATGCTTTTATCCAGCCATTCCAGGTACTGCTTTTGAATTACAGGATCCGAAAGCTGTGCGCATAAAGAAGGCGTAAGACACATTGCAACTTTAAAGTTTATTCCGTCAGCCTCTAGATTTGAGAACATGTTGAGCAAAGGCAGGTATGTTTCGGATATTGCGGAAAAAAGAATTTCGTTTTGCGGCAGATAATCACTTTCTTTTTGACAGATATATTCCTGGTGTGCTGTTATGACAAATACTAAAGACTTTCGATTCATTGCTCTCTCCGGTTATGAAAATGATTGTCGGTGATTTGTGTACTGAGCCCTGTACAATTCCGGCAGACCGGAAATCTCCAGTATCGGTGCTATTGTATCGTTTAATACCGGGGATGAAATTTGAATTTCGCTTTTTGGAATTACAATTTTTTGAGAATGAGCGAGCACAAGCGGCTCTTTGTTCTTGAACTCGATTATTAAATCTACTCTCACTATTTTAAAAGACTGCGACAAAAAAATATAGCGTTCTCTGTCGTTGTTCTGCACAGGGATTTCGTATACTTCAGCCGGTTTTTCGTCTTCGGGTTCCGCAAAATAGAGTACTCTGAGAATAAAAGTTGAAAACTGCTTTGGATGTTGCAATGCGCGCATATCAGCATCGTTTATATCCCAATATACAAATATCCATGCAGGATTGCGCAATATTGCCGAAATTTGTGTCTCATTATAAGTTTTGGGTAAGGTTGTTGTAATTTGAATGGAATTGTTTATGTTCATGTCTCCCTGACCGGAAGCTTTCGGCGGTTCGTCGATTACTTCCAGCAGTTCACCTATTATGAATCTGCGGCTTAGTCCTTCCGGAATATCAATTCCGTAGTCGTCTGCCAGTGAAATTAAATCTGCTGTTGTTAATGATTCAAGATATGTGCGGGATAACGTCATATTTTCCATTTGCCTTATGATGTACAGAAAGCAAGGTTGTGTCAAGTGGGAGCCTTTGCGGCTAGCTCGGGCATTGAATTAAATTGGTTTGTAACTTACAATTGGTGTATGTCTTCCATATTGTATCTTATACTGATACCGGCACTGCTTCCGGTTGCGCTCATTCTTTTTTATGTTTACATAAATGACAGGGCTGAAAGAGAACCTGCCGGTTTTTTGCTTTTTGTATTTGTAATGGGGGCTGTGTTCGCTCTTCCGTGTGCCTTTATTGAACCTTTTTTACAGTCTGTCTTTTTTGCGGAAGAGGAGAGTGCAAGTCTTTTTAACGTTTTCTGCAGAAACGTTTTTGCTATAGCTCTTGTGGAAGAACTTTCAAAGTGGCTCGTTTTTAAGCTTTTTGTATGGAACAACAGTAACTTTAACTACCGTTACGACGGGATTGTGTATGCGGTTACAGCTTCACTGGGCTTTGCCGCCTTGGAAAACGTTTTTTATATTGCCTCCTTTGGAAGAGAAATTGCTTTACAGAGAGCAATTTTTGCAATTCCTGCGCACACCACATTCGGCGTTTTTATGGGGTTCTTTCTGGCACGCGCAAAAAGCGGCTTTCTGCATAACTACAGTACTTCCGCAAAAACTCAGGCCTTGGTTATTCCTGTAATTATCCACGGAACTTACGACTTTTTGCTTTCGGAACAGGTTGCTATGACCGGTTATCAGTTTGTCTTTTTTATTCTTGTTATTGTTCTTGATTTTGCAGCATGGAAGATGATACGAAAAGGTTTTAAAACCGACCGGGAATTATAACCGCCTATTCTGTGCGGCGTACAAGCTGAAAAAGTGTTTCTTTTGTAAAAACAGCATAAATAGGTCTGCCGTGCGGACAATGCGGATCGGGCAGGGCAAGAGCCTGTGCTGCAAGGTCGGCTGCTGTCTGAGTGTCAAGAATTGTTCCGTCTTTTACGGCTGCTTTGCAGGCGGCTGTTGCCGCTAGTTTGGATGTAAGTTCTTTAGGTTTGATATGTTCTTTAAGCAGTGCTTCCGCCAGATCTTCTTCCGTGCCTGTCCATTTTACGGGAACAGAGGAAACTTCCCATGAGCCTGAACCGCGGTTTTTCATTTTAAAACCGGCTTTTTCAAGTTCCGGCAGCAATGTTTGCAGATAGTCATCGTCCTGCTCGCTTTCGGTTTCAATTACATACGGAAAAAGCAGCGGCTGTTTGTTGCCGAGGTTCTCCATAAAACGGTTATACAAGATACGCTCATGTGCCGCGTGCTGGTCTATGAGATACAGGGTCTGGTCTTTTTCGGCAACGAGAAAAACGCCGAGAACCGTCCCTATATATCGTGCATCAATCTGATTGTTTTGTCTCTGAAGGTCAGAATAGTCATGTTTATCGTAGTTTTGTGATATTTGTAGCGAAGTATCAGGCACAGAGTGTTTGTATCCACCGGAATAAGATGATTGAAAATCTCTTGCAGTCTGTTGGTAAGTTTTGGGTTTGTATTGGTATGAGGATGCAGAATGTGCCTGAAAAGTAGAAATTGAAAGATTGTCCAAATCAGGTTGTTGTGAATTAAACACTGATTCCGGTTCAATTCCCGAAACAAGCTGTGATACGGTGTTTTCGCGGTAAAAATCCCGTATTGAACTGCTTATAGCATGGTGAATCGGTGAAATGTCCTTAAAACGTACTTCGCGCTTGGCAGGGTGAATATTAAAATCTACAAATGCTGGATTTATCTGTAAAAAAACAGCTGCCACCGGAAATGTTCCGTTCGGGAAATATCCCTGTGAACCGTATTCCACAGCCTGTATCAGCGAATACTCCCAAATGCGTCTGCCGTTTACGAATACATAAATCAGTTTTTTGTCACTGCGGCGGACGGCACAATCTCCTATGACGGTTTTACCGCTGAAACCTTCACTTTTGTAATCACCAAAACTAATTTCGTGAAAATAACTCACATCTTCCTGTATTTCCAGAGCCTGTACAAAACGTTCAGCGAGCGGCTGCCCTGCCGGAAGATTGAGCTTTTGTTTGCCGTCCGTACTGTATTTAAAGCCGATGTTTGTCCATGGAAGAGCCTTTTCTATAAAAGTTTGCCTGCACATTTTGGCTTCCGCCGCCGGTTTTTTTAGAAAAACTCTGCGCGCAGGAAAGTTTTCAAAAAGAGAGGATGACTGTACGCAGGTTCCCTTTGCCCAATGGCATGGCGTAACTTTGTGTGTTGTGGTTGCAAAGGCTTGGAGTTTGTGACCGACAGAACCTTCTCTTATGCTGGTTATTTCAAGATGGCTTACAGCCGCTATTGAAGCAAGTGCTTCACCTCGAAAGCCTAAAGTTGATAAATTTGAAAGGTCTGTTTCAGTTATTATTTTGCTTGTTGCATGCGGGTACGCGCAGTTTTTGAGGTCTTCTTCCGTCATTCCGTATCCGTCATCAGTAACACGTATTTTCCCTATTCCGCCTTCTTCTATTTCAACCTGAATGTTTGAGGGATTTGCGTCTATGGCGTTATCAATAAGTTCCCGGATAATCGCTGCAGGACGGTCAATTACTTCACCGGCGGCGATTTTTCGGGCTGTTTCGGCAGGCAGTGTTCTTACGGGACGGAATTCGTTCATTATAATGATTCCTTATTCAACGGAAGAAAAAAGATCAAGTTCGCATTTATCTTCAGGCAGTTTGGGCTGGTTCATAAGAATTTGAATTTTTCCTTCTATTTTATCCAATTCCTTTTCCATACCTTTTGCCAGCTGAATACCGTCTTCAAAAACTTTTAAAGCTTCTTCAAGCGGTAGTTCAGGATTCTTTATTTTTGTACTAAGTTCTTCCAGTTTTTCTAGTTTTTCTTCAAAGTTCTTCATATTACTTCTCCGTATTCGGTTTTATATCCGTAATTTGAGCTTCAAGTTTTCCCTGTGCGGGAATAACTTCTATTATGTCGCCTGGTTTGACGTCTGTTGCTGATTTTAGGATTGTGCCGGTTTGTTTAAGTCTTACAAGTGAATAACCGCGCTGTAAAACAGCCTGTGGATTAAGTTGTTCAAGCTTTTGTACTGCGAGTACCAACTTGTTTCTTTGTTGGGTTATCTTTTCCTGCATTGTTTTTAGTAAGTCTTCCTTTGCGCTGTCAAACCTTTGTAATAGTGGAAGCTGTATTGACCTGAATCGCAGTTCCATAGATTCTGGCGAAAAAGATTTGACAAGAAGTTTGTAGCGCTCAAGTTTTGACTGCATTTCGGTAATGAGTGTTTGTTTGTTTTGTTGAATGGCAGATTCAATATCGGTTTTAAGTGGTGTAACCAATTCCGCGGCAGCTGACGGCGTGGGTGCGCGCACATCCGCGGCAAAGTCGCTCAGTGAAAAGTCTATTTCGTGTCCTACAGCACTTACAATCGGAATTTCCGAAGCGGCAACGGCGCGTACAACATTTTCTTCCGAAAAGGGAAGCAGGTCTTCAAGTGAGCCTCCGCCTCTGCCTACAATAAGCACATCCGCGAGCTTGTAGCGGTTTGCAGTTTCTATCTGTTGGCAGATGCTTTCGGCGGCTTCAGCGCCCTGTACCGAACATGGTAGAATTATTACGGAAACAGAGTTGTTTCTTCTGCCCGTGATGTTCAGAATATCCTGTAGTGCTGCACCGGTAGGACTCGTAACAACACCGACCGTGAGAGGAAAAAACGGAAGCTTTTTCTTTTTTGATTCGTCAAAAAGACCTTCTGCTGCAAGTTTTTGTTTGCGTTCTTCAAGCAGTTTGAGAATGTCGCCTGTTCCAGCAAGTTCCATTCTGTCAATGATAATCTGGTATGTTCCTCGCTGCGGGTATACTGAAAGTGAGCCTGCAGCTTTTACACTCATTCCGTCTTTGGGAATAAAATTCAGGCTTCTGGACTTTCCCTTGAACATTACTGCGGAAATTGCAGCATTTGAATCTTTAAGAGTAAAATACCAGTGTCCGGTACTGGACGGTCTGAAATTTGAGATTTCGCCTTCGATTGTTACTGATGAGAAATTGTTTTCTATGACGGTTTTTATCAGTTCTGTTATTTGAGAAACGGAAAAAACATTATTGTCTGGAAAAAAATCACTCACTATTCAACCCTTGTTGTATATTGCCGATATAAAAGAATATGAAAAATATCGTTATCCTGTTCGCAGGAAATACAAAAAACTATGCTGTAAGTCCATTGTTCAACGGTCAGTCTGCATGTGAGGCGGTTTTGAAATGGGCTTGCACAGTACCAAATACAGACAGTATTGTTCTTTTGACTTCGGATTCAACCCCGGAACAAATCAGCAAATATATTTTACCAGTTGAAAAGCTGTCATTCAAGCACATAAATAAACAAATTTGGACAACTTCCATTTTATTGCAAACACTTGCAGAAGTTTCAAAGGGTTATGATGCAGTTGTTTATGCTTTTGCGGATGCTCCTTTTTATGATTCAGACATTACAGAAAAGCTGCTGAACAACCATGTTGAATATCATGCCGAATACAGTTTTGCAGACGGATATCCTGAAGGAATGGTACCTGAGGTGATTTATCCCGGTACTCTTAAAATGATGTGTGAACTGGCAAAGGATAACGAAGAAACAGTTCAGCGGGATACGCTGTTTTCGGTTCTCAAGACTGATATAAATGCATATGAGATAGAAACTCTTATTTCACCGGTGGATTTGCGTTACCTGCGGCTCGCTCTTTATTGTGACACAAAGCGGAATACCCTGCAATGCGAAAGAATTTCTAAATTTATGACGGCGACCAAAACAAAGGATATTTGTTCCTTTGTCGCAAAGCAGAGTGATATTTTGCGTACTTTCCCGGCTTATTATTCCATACAGGTTGTTTCAAGCTGCGCCGGCTGCTGCTCATATTGCCCTTATCCTCAGGAATACAAAAAAAAGACAGGTAAGTGTGTTTACGAAAGTCGCGAATATATGGATACCGGAAAATTTAAACAGCTTGTCAAAAAAATCAGCGATTTTTCGGAAGACGCTGTAATATGCTTGAGCCTTTGGGGTGAAGCAGAAAATCATCCTGATTTTGCGGACTTGGTAAAAACAGTTCTTGATTATGAAGGCTTGTCTGTTCTTATTGAAACGACCGGACAGAATCTTTCACAGCCGCTTGTAAACCGCATTGCGGAACTTGCCGCTTCCTGCAAAAAAAGAACAAACGGACAGAAGCCCGTAAACTGGATAGTTTCTCTTGATGCGGTTGATGAAGCTATGTACGGCAAGCTCCACAGCGGAAAATTGTCTGTTGCTGTTTCCGCTCTGGAAACGCTTGTACCGTTGTTCCCAGGTGCGGTTTATCCGCAGTTTGTCCGCTTGCAGGACAATGAGGTTCAGCTTGAAAGCTTCTATAGGTTTTGGAAAGAAAAAACCGGCTCTGTCATTATTCAAAAATATGATGATTTTTGCGGAAAACTTCCGCAAAGAAAAGTTGCAGATTTAACGCCTGTCTGTCGTAATCCGTGTTGGCATTTAAGGCGCGATTTGTCTGTTCTTATTGATGGTTCAGTGCCTTTCTGTCGTGAAGCGGTTCTGGACGGAATAATCGGAAATGCGTTTGATGATCCGCTTGAATCAATATGGGAAAAGAACGAAGCACTGTTTGCAGAACATGTAAACAATGTATACAGAGGAATATGCGAAAACTGTGATGAATACTATACCTTCAATTTTTAACGAAAAACAATTCAAACGTACTGTTCTTGGTGGAAATGAGCTTACAGCCGCTCCGGAAGACTGTCTTCCATTTGCTGTCATTCTATTGAATCGTGGAGCAAGGCACTATCGTACTCAGGTTATACAGCAGCTTTTAAAATACAGATTCCGTTCCATTCTGTCGGTAGAGCTTTCAGGCGAAAACTACGAACTTGCAACCCTTTCAAAAACATATCCGTCTGTAAAATTCCTCATTCCTCTGGAAGAGGTGACTGTCGGCGATATGATCAATATGGGAATGGAAGAGCTTGATACAAAGTATGTACTTGTTATATGGAACGATGCCATGTTTTCGTATCCTTCCATACCAACAAAATTGATAGAAAAAATCCTGGCAGATGACAGGCTCTGTACTGTTCCTCTCTTAACAACACATTCCGGACAGTCTATTCCTGTAGGCTTTATACCGGTGAATGAGCAGAACAAGTTTAAGGTTTTGTCTTCGATGTGTTATCAGGATGATATTCCGACACTTTATCCATTTGACTATATAGGAATTTACAACCGTGAAAAGTTTATACAGCTCGGTGGTTTTGACTATACAATAAAAACTTCTTACTGGCAGAATTTGGATTTCTTTTTCCGTTCATGGCTCTGGGGTGAACAAACAGCTGTAGCTACGTTATTTAAAATTTCATATCAGAGTGAAACTCCCTGTGAGGATATAACTACAGATGAATATTATCTGAGGTTTTTCCTTAAGAATCTCGTTCCTCAGTATAAAATGGATCATGCGGAAGTTCCTTTTAAAAAGGTATTTTCGTTTATAAACAAATATCCAAAAGGATTATTGGAAGCTGTTCATAATTTTAAGGATGCCGGCAGTTGGGTTGAAAAAAATAAATACCGTTTTAAGACGGATGCAAAGCTCCTTATGGAATCCTGGGACAGCGAAGAAAAATGACGATAGTTGTTGTTCAAAGCAGATTAGGATCTACACGTCTGCACCGAAAAGCTCTTTTGCCTCTAAAAGAAAAGCCCGTCCTGTATCATGTACTTAATGCTATGAAGCAAGTTCCGGCGGACGGGTATTACCTTGCAACGGATTATTCTTCCGAATTGGAACTGAAACCGATAGCGCAGGAATGCGGTTTTGAATGTTTTGCTGGTCCGGAAGATGATGTTCTTAAACGTTTTTGCATGCTGATAGAGAAAACCGGTGCGGACATTGTGCTCCGTGCTACCGGTGATAATCCGTTTTTGTTTGTGGAAGCCGCCGTTAAAACCGTTGAAGTATTTTCTGAAAAGAACTGTGATTATTTTACGTTTACAGGGTTGCCCCATGGAAGCGGTGTTGAAATTTTCAACGCAAAAAGTCTTTTAAAAGCGGAAGGAAACACAAATCTGCCTTATGACAGAGAACACGTAGGACCGGCGCTGTATAATCACAAAGACAAGTTCGTTTCGGTTTTTGAAAAAGCACCCGAAGAATGGTATTATCCGGATTTGCGCACAACGATTGACACTGCAGCCGATTACAGAAGGTCTCAATATATGGCAGAAAAAATTACACTTCCGGCGGCATGTACTGATATCGTGAAGTTTGCCCAAAAATGTACCAAACCTGTGCTTTTTGTGCCATCTGTATCAAAGGGTAACGGAACGGGACACCTTCGCCGCTGTATTGAACTTGCGGAACAGGTTTTCGGCGATATACTTATTCCGAATAACGCTGATTTGCCCGAAATTGTGGAACTTTTAAAAAATATTCCTGATTACCGGATTGTTACTGAACTGCCGCAAAAAAACGAATATGCTCTGATAGTTGCCGACACTTTTATGATGGACAAAAATCTGGCTTCGGGGCTTTTTGGAAAAGCTCCCATCGTTGCCATTGACGAAGGTTCGATTTATTCTGAATATGCAGACTTTCTGCTTGATATAATACCCTCGTGTGAATACACACGAAAACCCAATTACAAAAACAGCGGTTTTATTCCTCTGCCGGAAAACCACAGAAAAAGGCCTTCTTCAATAAAAAATGTTCTGGTAGCATTTGGTGGCGAAGATCCTGCGGGTTTTACCGTTCCGTTCGCAATTTTATGCGCTGCCCTCAAGCTTAACGTCACAGCGATAGTAACGAACCCGGAAGCTCAAAAAGCAAATCCATTTATTACCTTTATAAAACCTGTTCAAAATCTAAAGGAAACACTCTGTAATTATGATTTGGTAATAACCCATTATGGTTTTACTGCTTTTGAGGCAGTTGCCGCCGGCTGTGCCGTTCTTCTTGCTGAGACAACTGAATTACATATGAGGCTTGCAAAGTATTTTGGTTTTGCAAGTCTTTCTCTTGACGAAATGACAGAATCTGATTTGGGTAAAAAACTGGAATCTGTGGAAAACCTGTTCCCTTCGTCAAAAGAAATGAAGGACATATACAAACGGACAAATATAGAAAAATTATCGGATTATATTACAAGGCTTGTTTCGTTGCAAAGAACGGAATGTCCTGTTTGCGGAGAAAAGACTCAGTCCGATTTTGTGGTGGCAAGATTCAGTACCAGAACGATAAGACGCTGTGCCTCATGTGGAATGTTGTATCTTTCCGCAAGCTGCGAGCAAAAAAAGGAATACTGCCAATCATACTTTTTTGACGAATACAAAAAACAGTATGGGAAAACATATCTTGAAGATTTTGATTCCATAAAAGCACAGGGTATTCGTCGCAGTACTATTATTGATGAATTATTCTGGAAAAATGGTAAAGCTCAAAAACTTGATGGATTACCAGCTGTTCTTGATATTGGTTGTGCGTACGGCCCGTTTATGGCAGCAGCACACGAATCCGGCTGGGAAGTATTTGGAACGGATATTTCGGAAGATGCTGTAAATTACGTTATGAATACACTTAAATTTCCTTCGTGCTGTGCACCTTTCCCAAATATAGATACCGTTAAGGAATTTGGGCGTGAAAAATTCGAGGCTGTTTCAATGTGGTATGTGATAGAGCATTTCAGTGATCTGCAGCCTGTTTTGCAAAAGGTTAACAGTTGTCTCAAGCAGGGTGGAATCTTTGCGTTTTCTACACCATCTGCCTCCGGGGTATCTGCCAGGTATAACACGGAAAGTTTTTTTGAAAACAGTCCCTCTGACCATTATACACTTTGGGAACCGGAAGAAGCTGATACAATACTACAGAAATTCGGCTTTAAAGTTCTGAAAATTGTTTCAACAGGACAGCATCCGGAACGCTTCCCGTATTACAAAAATCATCCTTTTAAAAGAAAAGGATTGCATTATCATTTTTATTCACTATTCAGCAAGTTGTGCGGTTTGGGTGATACTTTTGAAGTGTATTGCAAAAAACTGTAAAGGACAAAAGAATTTATGAGTAAGCATATATTGATTTTAGGAGCAGGTCTTATGCAAAAACCTGCTGTTGAAAGTGCAAAAAAACTTGGTTGGCATGTGACAGTAGCAGACGGTAATCCAGCTGCGCTATGTAGATCTTTTGCCGATCGGTTTGAAAAAATAGATTTAAAAGATTTACAGGCTCTTGCTGCTTTGTGCAGTGAAATGAAACAAAATGACGGACTTGATGCTGTTTTTACGGCAGGAACAGATTTTTCGGCTGCAGTAGCATATCTTGCGGAACAGAATGGTTTGCCGGGACACACTTATGAAGCAGCCTGCAATGCAACGGACAAAATACGCATGCGTAAATGTTTTGAAGCTGCTTCCGTAGGTTCTCCAAAGTTTATGGAAGTCGATGTCAAAAATGGTGACATACAGAATCTTACAGTACCTTTTGATTTTCCGGTTGTTATAAAACCTGTAGACAATATGGGTGCAAGGGGATGTAGAATCTGCCGCACCGAATCAGAACTGAACCAAGCCGTAAAAACTGCTGTTTCGTTCTCAAGAACGGGAAGGGCTGTTGTAGAAGAATATATGGATGGACCTGAGTTTTCGCTTGATTCGCTGCTTTATGAGGGCAAGCTTGTAATTACAGGCTTTGCAGACAGACACATTTTTTATCCACCTTATTTTATTGAAATGGGACACACAATGTCCACTAATATTTCTTTTGAAGATATGAAAGAAGTAGCCTCTGTATTTGAAAAAGGCATACATGCACTAGGTCTTACATGTGGTGCATGCAAAGGTGACATGAAACTTACATCACACGGTGGTGCTGTCGGTGAAATTGCCGCACGGCTTTCCGGCGGTTATATGTCTGGTTGGACTTTCCCTTATGCTTCCGGTATAAACCTAACAGAACAGGCTCTGTTCATTGCGATGGGAATAAAGCCGCCGCTTTTTGAAAAAAGCTCACTTTCAAAAATGAAAAAACTTTCGGAAAACGTGTGGTATTATGAACCCAAAAAATACAGTGCAGAACGTGCGTGGATTTCTATACCCGGAGTAGTGGAAGAAATTTATGGATATGAAAAAGCTGGAAAAACCCGGGGACTCAAAGACCTGCTTCCTCGTGCGGAAAAAGGTTCAAACGTTGTATTTCCAGTAAACAATGTTGAAAAATGCGGAAACTGTATAACTCTTGCGCGGACACGTAAAAAAGCCGTAATCTCATGCGAAAGTGCCGTGAAAAACATCGTTATGCGATTAAAGAGTGATGAACAGACTACCGAAGATTTTTTGAACCTAAAAACCGATTTCCCGCCGTCAGCTTTTGTAATAAGCGATGAAGATTATGCAAAGATTGAGTCGTTTTCTGATTCCACGATATATGATACAGGTAAATCATGGAAAAAGCAGATTCCATCATTTCTCTTGAAATACACAAATTCGTTGACAGACTGGAATCATAAAACCATGAAAGATGCACTTAATCAGTTTGAAACATATTTTTTGGAAACAGTTGAATTGCCGTACAAAAAATTTTGGAAATATCTTTTGCGCGGGAGTGTGCAGGGTTTGATGTATCTTGCCGATAAGATAAAGGGATAGTTGTATATGAAGCAAAAAAAAATTGTTCTTGTGTTGTACTGCTTTTTTTTCTATCTCTTATGCTGTTTTGCTCAGAATATAAATATTGTTGATTTGACGCAGCAGCTAAATGCGGATCTGTACTGGGATACTCTTTCTGGTACAGGAATTCTGGAAAAAAAAGGGCATGTCGTACAGTTTCAGACAAACGAAACGCTTGTTGTTGCAGACTATGTCCTGATGAAAATTACAGATGCACCTGTAAGGATAGATGGAAACGTTTTTGTTACCGAAAACTTTGCGGAATGTGTTCGTAGTTTTCTTGATTCCGGTAACGGCGAAAGCCTTTTTACCATAGGAGCAGTCCTTATTGACCCCGGTCACGGGGGCAAAGACAGCGGTGCTGTAGGAAAGCATAATGTTGATGGTAAAAAGTTTGAAATATATGAAAAGGATGTGGTGCTTAAGGTTTCTGAAGAATTATACAAGAAACTGAAAAAGACCTATCCTGACAAAAAGATACTGATGACAAGAAGTGATGATACCTTTTTGTCATTGGAAGAAAGGGTTGAGATGGCAAACGCCGTACCACTGGATTCGCATGAGGCAATACTTTATGTATCCATTCATGCAAATTCTGCTTTTGATAAAAAAGCAAGTGGTTTTGAAGTTTGGTATCTTAGTCCGGGGTATCGCAGAACAATTATCGCGGAAGATGCCGCCGAAAAAGAAATTCTGCCGATACTTAATACGATGTTGGAAGAGGAATTTACTACAGAGAGCACTCTGATAGCTAAATTCATCTTGGAAAATCTTGATGCAGCAGTAGGTGACCTTAGTCCCAACCGAGGCATTAAGGAAGAAGAATGGTTTGTTGTCCGCAATGCAAACATGCCGAGTGTTCTGGTAGAAGTCGGTTTTGTAAGCAATGAAAAGGAAGCACTGTTATTGGCAGACGAAAGCTACTTGCGCAAAGTAACAGCCGGGATATATAATGGGCTGGCAGCATTCATAATGCACTTTGAACGTTCAAGAGGTTTTACGGGCGAATAATGAAGAGTTTTTCACTGAATAATTGCGGAAAAGTATTACTTATACTGTTAGGTGTGGTAACAGTTGTATCGGTTGTTTTTGTCTTGATTACAGGAAGCGGAGCAAGAAGAATCTTTCTTTTTGAACAGCAGAATAATGATAATCTGACTGCGGAGATTCGCTACTTAAAAAAGACAGCAACCAAAGACGACATAAAAAACTATGTGGATGAATTGCTGCTGGGGCCGATAACTCCACAATGTCGTCCTGTGTATCCTTTGGGCACTCATGTTGAGTCATTGTTTTTGAGAGACCGAACACTATATGTGAATCTGTCTGAGGAAGCAATACCGCTCAAGGAGGGAAAAGCCTCAGAACCATTGGTCGCAACTGAAATTTTTAAAAAAAATATTTTTACAAATTTCAGAAATGTTGATATAATTAAATTATATATCGTGGGAAATGAAGTGTACGTCGTTAAAGCGTCGGACTCTTAAACAAAGAACGTGGCAAGTAACGTATACTTAAAGTACAAGGCTATAACACGTGTATAAAAAAGGAGCTTTGAATGAAGAGAACTGTCATTCTTGTTGCAATTGCTTTCCTGCTCGCAGGAGCACTTGCGTTTGGCGAGGAAGCTACAATTATTGATTTTACTAAATTGTCAGCTGATATAATTCCTGGTGCAGATGGAAAAATGACACAGAACCGTCATACTGTAATGGATTATTCAGTTAGTGCTGGAGCTACTTTCACAAGTGAACAGAAAGCACTCATGAAAACTTCTCTTGGTTTTGAGAATTGGGAAGTTGTTCTCAACTCATCAGCAAGAAACGAAACAAGTACAGCACTTTCTCAAGTTCGTGCAGCACCTGTAAGAAGTGAGGCAAAAGTACCGTTTGCTGGTAAAGAAGTATTGGGTGTACGTGTATTATTCCCTTCATCTTCAGTAAATGCAAATGCCCTCATTAAGCCTCCTTTCGAAATTCCTGCTTTTGAACCGGCAGCTGATGTTTCTGACAATGGCGAAATTAAAGCTACTGGAGCTGATGCTGCAAAAACAACAACTCGTTTTGAAGACGGTTATGGTGTTGTTAAAAACGTTGGAACAATCAAATCTCTTTCTGTTACAACACAGGGACAGGGATTCCCGCACGGTTTGTATGTTTATCTTAAAGATGCGGACGGTGTTGAAAGACGCTATTTTATGGGTTATTTGAACTTTGACGGTTGGAAAGAACTTACATGGAACAACCCTGCATACATTCAGGAAGTAAGAGCAAGAGAACTGCGCATCATGCCGGTTTATCCTGTTGCTACACCTTATGTTAAATTTGCTGGTTTCCTTGTAACTCGCGATGCTGCAGATATCGGTGATGACTATATCGGTTATTTCAAAGACGTAAAAGTTATCTACGACAAAGCTGTTCTTACAACAGAACGTGACATCGCAGATGAAGACCTGTGGGGAATTATCTCTGACCGCGAACGTAAAAAGCAGACAAGAGAAATGACTAACTTTGGTATCAACCAGGTTAACAGATTCCTCGAACTTGAAAAACAGGCAACTGAAAATTCTTTCAAATCAAGTTTGGAATAATCAGCTATTAAATGTTGATTTATTAGATTAAAAAAGGACTGGCAAATGCCGGTCCTTTTTTTATACAGTTTTACATTTCAAAATAGACTTGTAATCTCTTCTATAAAGTAATCTAAAATGTTATACTCCTTTTATGGAAAATGTTTCGGCAAAAGTAAATTTTACAACTGGACTTAGAGATGGAATCCCGATTTGTCTTGGGTATATTTCCGTAGCTTTTGCCTTTGGAATTTTTACCGTGAATTCCGGATTAACGATATGGCAGACAATCTGCATTTCGCTTGCAAACTGCACTTCCGCCGGACAGCTAGCCGGAGTTCCTATAATTGCAGGCTGCCTTTCATTTACCGAGATGGCACTTTCACAGCTTGTCATTAACCTGCGCTATTCTCTGATGTCCGTTTCGCTTTCACAAAAACTTGCGGACGATGTAACCTCTCTTGACAGACTGCTTATAGCCTTTGTAAACACGGATGAGGTTTTTGCCGTTGCTTCCGGACAGAAAGGCTTGGTCAGCCGCTATTACTTTTTTGGTCTTATACTCACACCTTATTTTGGTTGGGCTCTTGGCACGGCGCTCGGAGCTGTAGCCGGCAACATTCTTCCCATTATAGTAACAAACGCACTGGGCATTGCCATTTATGGAATGTTTATCGCAATAATCCTTCCGGTTGCTAAAAAAGACAAGGCTGTAACAATCGTTGTACTTATTTCCTGCGCACTGAGCGTCTGCTTTCATTTTGTTCCGGCGCTTAAGCAGGTATCTTCCGGCTTTGTAATTATAATCTGTGCTGTAATCGCAGGAGTTACGGGAGCTTTGCTTTTCCCCGTAAAAACCGACGAAGAAGGGGAGGCTGCCTGAAAATGGAAAACACCCTTTTGTTTTTTGAATATCTTGCGGTTATGGCTGGCGTTACTTATGCGATTCGCGTAATTCCGCTTGTGCTGTGCAAAAAGAAAATTAAAAATGTGTTTGTAAAATCATTTTTATATTACATTCCCTATGCAGTTCTGGGAGCAATGACTTTTCCCGCGATTTTTTATTCAACCGGTAATTTTATTACAGCGTGTGCCGGATGTATAGTTGCTTTTTTGCTGGCATGGTGCGAAAAAAGCCTCCTCGTTGTTGCGGCGTGTGCGTCGTGCGCTGTTCTTGTTGTAGAATTCCTATTGAAAATAATATGCTAAAACCCTGTTAGGAGGATAAAATGGGCGGATTATTCGGTATTGTGTCAAAAAAGAATTGTACTTTGGATTTGTTTTTTGGCATTGACTATCACTCTCACCTAGGAACACGCCGCGGCGGTATGGCGGTTTATGAGAACGGAACTTTTAACAGGGCTATCCACAATATTGAAAATTCGCCGTTCAGAACAAAGTTTGAAAAAGATGTTGAAGAAATGAAAGGTAATATGGGAATCGGCTGTATTTCGGACAACGAGCCGCAGCCGCTTTTGGTTCAATCGCATCTTGGTAGCTATGCCATAACGACAGTCGGTAAAATTAATAACCTGAACGATCTTGTCCAAAAAACCTTTGCCGCCGGTGGGACGCACTTTTTGGAAATGAGCGGCGGCAGTATAAACGCTACCGAACTTGTTGCTTCGTTGATTAACCAGAAAGAATCGATCCTTGAGGGAATCCGCTTTGTGCAGAGTGTGGTGGAAGGTTCAATGACTGTTTTGATAATGACTGAAAACGGACTTTTTGCCGCAAGGGATAAGCTCGGCAGACTTCCGCTTTTGATAGGAAAAAAGGAAGACTCCTACTGCGTTGCCTCTGAGAGTTTTTCCTACATCAATCTTGGTTTTGAAGACTGCAAGGAGCTTGGACCGGCTGAAATAGTCTTTATAAATATGAAAGACGGTATCAGCGTTCTACAACCGCCTGCCGACAAAATGAAAATCTGTACCTTCCTTTGGATATACTACGGTTATCCGACTGCAACCTATGAGGGTGTAAATGTTGAACAGATGCGTTACCGTTGCGGTGAAATGCTTGCCAAGCGCGAAGACAATAGCGTTAATCCCGATATTGTTGCCGGTGTTCCTGATTCCGGCATTGCACACGCCGTAGGGTACGCAAATGAATCCGGTATTCCGTTTGCACGTCCTTTTATTAAATATACGCCTACCTGGCCGCGCTCATTTATGCCGGCAAACCAGGAACAGCGTAACCTGATTGCACGAATGAAGCTTATTCCGGTTCATCCGCTCATAAAAAACAGAAAACTGCTTTTAATAGACGATTCCATCGTCCGCGGTACACAGTTGCGTGAAACAACTGATTTTTTGTATCAGAGCGGTGCAAAGGAAGTTCACGTTCGTCCGGCATGTCCGCCGATTATGTTCAGCTGCAAATACCTTAATTTTTCACGTTCAACTTCGGAACTGGATTTAATTACGCGCAGAATCATCAAAATGCGTGAGGGTGACAACGTTCCAAAGGAAGTGTTGGAAGACTACGCAAACCCTGACAGCAAAAACTACAAGGAAATGGTTCAGGAAATCTGTCGTCAGCTTCATTTTACAACGCTAATGTTCCACCGCCTTGACGATATGCTCGACGCTGTCGGAATTGAACCGTGCAAACTGTGTACTTACTGCTGGAACGGAAAAGAATAAGGCAGATGAAACGAGAGAATATAAAGGTTCTTTTTCAGGACGAATACCTGGCGGTTATTGTAAAGCCGTCGGGGCTTCTTTCTGTGTCTTATCCCGGAAGTTCCGGCGCTACAGCTGCGCAAAACCTTGAGCAGATTCTGCGCAAACGGGGACAGTGGAGCAGAAAACACTCACCTTTTGCTGTTCACAGACTGGACAAGGGAACTTCCGGCGTGATGATGTTTGCTTTAACCGAAAAAGCACAAAAACTTATAATGGATAACTGGCACACCATGGTTACTTCACGTATTTATCATGCGCTTGCCGAGAACCCTGCCGGAAAAATCAAGCCGTTACCTGTTGAAGGTGTTATAGACAAACCTCTTTTAACAAATGCTCATCATCTTTCATACGTGCCTAAGAACTATGATTTGTCAGATTCCGCACTAATGCCTGCAAGAACAAACTATCGGATATTACTACAGGGTAAAAAATATACTTTGTTTGAGTTGAGTCTTGATACCGGTAAAAAAAATCAAATCAGGGCGCATCTTGCAAGCTGCGGCTATACGCTTGCCGGTGACGTGCAGTATCATGCAAGGACAAATCCCCTTAACAGGCTTGCTCTCCATGCGCGGACACTAGCCTTTACACATCCTTTTACAGGAGAACAACTTTCTTTTGAAGAACCGGAACCTGTTGTCTGGAAAAATCTTGCAACACAATAGAAAAAACAACTTGTAAAAAAATTTGATTTTCGTTGTAAAAATGTACATATTTAATTGTAGAACACTATTTTTTTTGTATGGTTATAAAATATGTTATTTTGATGCTTGGAGGCTTTTATGTCTGATCAGACAATAATACCACTTGATAAAACGTTATCCAATAAACTGGTTCTTATTCCTCTTTTAAGTCGTCCTATCTTCCCCGGTATTTTTTCACCGTTGATGATTAACTCTACGGAAGACATCAATGCTATAGAAAAAGCTTTTTCTTCTGACGGATTAATCGGAGTTGTAATGTTGAAAAATGAAACGGAATCGCCAACTGTCTCTGATTTGTATTCCGTAGGTACTGTTGCACGAATTGTAAAGAAAATTAATCTACCTGATGGTGGTTTGAATGTTTTTATTTCGACGATAAAGCGCTTTAAAATTCGGAAAGTAATAAACGACAAAGAACCTATGGTTGCAATTGTTGATTATCTTGAAGAAGAAGAGGATGATACCTTTGAAGTAAAAGCCCTTACGCGTGCGCTTATCAGCGAGATGAAGGAAATCTCAGAGAACAATCCTCTTTTTTCTGAAGAAATGCGCGTAAATATGATTAACATAGATCATCCCGGAAAAATCGCGGATTTTATCACGTCAATCCTCAATATAGATAAAAAAGAACAGCAGGGTGTCCTTGAAATAATAAATGTCCGTCAGCGTATGGAAAAGGTCCTTGTGTTTATTAAGAAAGAACAGGAATTACTGCGAATTCAGAAGAAAATTCAGAATGAGTTGAATGACAGAGTTGAAAAAAATCAGCGCGAATATTTTTTAAAGGAAGAATTAAAGTCTATAAAAGAAGAACTCGGTATGACTACCGACGCCAAAAGTTCCGATTATCAAAAATTCAAGGACAAGCTTGACGCATTTAAGTTTGAAGGCGAAATAAAGGAGACTGTTGATTCGGAGCTTGAAAAGTTTGCACTTATGGATCCAAATTCTTCCGAGTTCATTGTAAGCAGAAATTATCTTGATACAATCGCCAATCTGCCATGGAATGAACCTGTACCAGAAGATTATGACTTGTTAAAGGCAAAAAAGATTCTTGAATCAGATCATTATGGTCTGGATGATGTAAAGAAAAGAATTATAGAATATCTCGCTGTACGAAAACTTAAAAAAGATAACAAGGGTTCTATAATTTTACTTGTAGGACCACCTGGAGTTGGAAAGACGAGTCTTGGCCGTTCTATTGCCCGTGCTATGAACAAGCCTTTTTTCCGTTTTTCTGTAGGCGGAATGCGGGATGAGGCTGAAATTAAAGGCCATCGCAGAACCTATATAGGTGCTATGCCCGGAAAGATTATACAAGGATTGAAAATTGTAAAATCAAAAGCTCCTGTTTTTATGATAGATGAAATTGATAAAATGGGTACAAGCTACCAGGGAGATCCTTCAAGTGCATTGCTTGAAGTTTTGGATCCTGAGCAGAATGTGTCATTTCGCGACCATTACCTGGATTTACCGTTTGATGTTTCAAACATTCTGTTTGTTCTTACTGCAAATACACTTGATGGTATACCATCGCCACTTTTGGACAGGGCTGAGATAATATCTCTTTCGGGGTATATCGATCAAGAAAAGGTTGAAATTGCAAGAAAATATCTTGTTCCGCGCAGTCTTGAAAAAAATGGTTTGCAAAAGAATCAGGTGACTTATTCAAAAGGTGTTCTGCTTGAGATTGCAAATTCCTATGCACGCGAAGCCGGTGTACGTAATTTTGAAAAAAATCTGGACAAGATACATCGTAAGTATGCGGCGGAACTTTTTGCTTCAGATGATTTTAAAAAAGCAAAAGGCAAAGAAAGTTCAGAATTAGTTTTGAAGCAGACAAAGGAAATTTTACCGGGAGATTTGAAACACTATCTTGGTAATCCTGTATTTGATGAAAGCGAAATAAAAAAGGCTGATAAGCCTGGTACTGCAATAGGTCTTGCATGGACTAGCATGGGTGGTGATACACTCATTATTGAAGCTGTTGCAAATGCGGGAAAAGAAGGTTTGCAGTTAACAGGGCAGCTTGGTGATGTAATGAAAGAATCCGCTTCCATTGCACTTACCTGGGTAAGATACTATGTCGTAAAGAACAAAATTTGCAAGAAAAACTGGTTTGATGACCATCTTATCCACCTGCATGTTCCAGAGGGTGCAACTCCTAAAGACGGACCTTCCGCCGGAATTACGATGGCAACCGCACTTTTGTCGCTTATTCGCAACAAAAGGATTAAGCCCTCATTTGCAATGACAGGCGAACTTTCATTGACCGGACAGGTTTTGCCAATTGGAGGTCTCAAGGAAAAGACTGTTGCCGCAAAACGCAACAAGATTAAACATATCATCATTCCGCAGCAGAATGTGAGGGATTTGGACGATATTCCTGAACATGTAAAAAAAGGTTTGACGTTCCATCCCGTTTCCAGAATGGAAGAAGTTGTAGAATTATTGTTTTAGAAAAGAAAAAGGGGTTGACCATTCTTTGGACAACCCCTTTATTTTTGCAGATTATAAAAAGACGACTGGTCAAGAGACATAACATTATTTCCTTTGAAATATGCCACAAATTCTCTGACCATCTTCTAGTGTCCTTGACAGCTAGTATGCGTCATAAAAGCGGACATCTTTAAATATACACCCGCTTTTTTGAGAATGCAAGGAAAAAGTTTAAATTTTGCAAAAATTTATTTTACCTTGCCGTTTTTGTAAGTTTCTACAGTAAGATATTTCCCGCCGCTGCCGATTTTCTTTCCGTCAATCTCGACAAAACCATCTTTTGTTGACAAGGACATTTCGGCAAATTTTTCTGGTTTTACAAAGCATAGTTCTTCTTCCGGAGGCAAAAATCCTTCCGGTTCAAGAACAGTACCAACTTCAAACTGTGGTGCAAAAATTACTTCACAGGTTTCTTTGTCTGTTACAGCAGGATCAGTTGCGGCAAGCAACATTCCGTTACTTCTTACTCCGCGGAAATTTGCCGGCTTTAAGTTGTATACAAGAACGATATTTTTGCCGGTAAGTTCTTCTGGTTTGTAGAATGGGACTATTGAACTTACAATCTGACGGTTTTCTGAATCACCTGTGTTCAGTGTAAGAATATAAAGCTGGGTTCCGCCGGGATGCTGCTCAACTTTTTCAATACGGCTTACTTTTAGGATTACACGTTTGCTAAAACGTTCTGTAAGCGGCAGTTTGTCGATTTCAGCGGGTGTAAGTTTTTTTGCCGGAGTATTGTTTTTTGTGGCAGCGGCGTTTTCGTCAGCTACTGCAAGTGAAAGAATCTTTTCAAGCCGTTCTTTGCCGATTATGCGGAAAAAACTTCCGAGGCGCGGTCCCTGGTCTTTGTTTATAAGTACGTTATAAAGTCCTGTAAAAAGAACCTTTGTATCCATTGAAAGCGCGGTGGCAACTTCGTAAATAGCCTGCTGGCAGTCTTTGTCTGTTTGGAATCCATCCAGTTTTGGAACAACGTCTTCGCGTATTTTTTTTACAGCGGCTGCAAGTTCTTTTGTGACCGGAACAGGTTTACCGTCGTTTCTGAGCGCAAAGCAGAATTCTTCCGCACAGGTCGGAGCTGCTTCTGTAATCCAGAACCAAGCGCATGCGGCACGCTGTCTGAATGTTTCTTCCTGTTCCGGTTTTACGTCGCCTAAGTATGCAATTACTTCGTCAACGTTTCCAGAGTGAATCTGGAGCAGTGTTGTAAGAAGTCGGAACGGAATCTGATAAGGCATTGTTTCCTTAATTTTTCCGTCAATCTGACTGAGCATATAAATGCGTTTTTCTTTGTTGAAGATTTCTTCGTTCTTTACTTTGTCAACGCCGTAAACTATGCGTTCTGTTTTGTCATAGTCTTCGTATGTTTTGAGAACATCAAGATCAAAACTTATTGAAAATTCGGTGTTTGGCCTTACACCTGCAAAGATGTAGCGCAAAACCTGCGGCTGATAAACTTCAAGAGCGTCAACAAGCGAAATAACTTTTCCTTTTGAAGAGGACATTTTGCCGGGAACGCCCTTTAGACTTACAAAGTCGTACCGCATTGTAACCGGTGCATCCCAATCGTATATTTTTTTTGAAACAAGTTTTGCCGTATCGTATGAGCCGCCAGGACTTATGTGATCTTTTCCGCCTGGTTCAAAAACAACTTTTTCCTCATTCCAGCGCATAGGCCAGTCAACGCGCCATCCGAGTTTTGCGCCTTTGAATGTTCTTAAATCAGCTGTTTCACAGTTTCCGCATTCACATTCGTAACTGATTCCGTATTCGCCGTCATAAGACTTGATTTTTGTTGTATCTTTGTTGCATTTACTACAGAAAACCGCAACCGGCCAATATTCGTCTTCAGCCTTCATTTTGTGGGCATCGTCACGGTATTCGTTTAGGCACTCTTTTATGAGTTCCTTGTTCTGCAGTGCTTTTTTCATACCTTCTACATAGCGGTTGGCTCTGTATCGTTCTGCCTGATACAAAAATACAGGATGAATACCAACGCGCGGAAGCTGGGTTTCTATATCAACTTCGTGGTGACGGGCGTAGTTTTCGTTGCGTTTTGTGGTGTCAGGTACCATTGTGATAGGATAACGCAGATAGTTCTGAAGAATTTCCGGATCGGGCATATTTGCCGGGACTTTGCGGAAAACATCGTAATCGTCCCAGGAATAAATAAATCTTACTTTTTTACCGCGTGCTTCCAATGCCCGTACAATCAAATCTACGGTGATAATTTCGCGGAAGTTTCCGATATGAACTGTGCCGGACGGAGTAATTCCCGATGCACATGTGTATAAATCCAAATCGCCTTTTTCATGAATGATTTTTTCTGCCATCTGGTCTGCCCAGTGGCAGAGCAGGGGATTTTTTTCTTCTTTATTACTCATAATTTGATTATAGTTAAAAAGGATAGTTGTTTCAACACCGGAAAAATGCTACCGGTTGTTATTGGCTATCCATACGCTGCACTTTTCTTTCCAGGTGTAAAACAAAGGATTGTTTTCTTTAACCGTAAAAGTGATAATGCAAAGCCGGAATACTTTAAAAGAAAGTAAAGCTGAATTAGTTTTGGAAAAAACTTCATTCTGATCTTTAGCTTCGTTAAGGCCTTTTGAGGCTGTTCCGTAAAAAAAAGAATTTGTTTTCAGGTTTATTCCATTAAAATCGATGTTATCATAGCATAGAATATCCTGCTGATTCCATTGCAGTCTGCGGTACAGAGCGTTTCCGCCTAAGCATGGTTTTTCCAGCGTAAAAACTGTATTTTTGCACTGGAATAAGTGCTGATATTCAGCTAGTATAAGATGTTGTTCTTTGGAATTTATTCCGTTTGTGAGTTCTTTTACCGGACATATCAGCGGATAGAACGGCCTGATACTGTGTTCGGTACTAAAAAAACTCTGTTCTTCTTCTATTATATGCTGAATGTTGCCGTGAGGAGAAAGAGTTAAAAAAGTATAATTTACTTCCATATATATGGATATACTTTATACGATTTTAAAAAAATAAGGTAGTAAGTATGAGAAAAATAAACCGGTTGTTTGTGGTATTACTTTCTGTTCTGTGTTTTTCATGTTCGGCACACAAAGAAAGTATTCTGCGTTTGTCCTGCGAAAATTCCAACTTTTCGCTGATAGCGCTGAATGCGAATGCTGAAAAATCAGAAATTGCCGATACACAAAAATCACCGTATTTGTATTACGGATTCCCGGAAGATTTTTCTCCTATAGACGATACTTCCCTGCAAATTCAAGTTTTAATCCTTTCGCAGCAGGAATTTGACGAAAAAGAAACTTTTTACTTTGGCTTTTTGTATAAGGAAGATTTTAAGAACAAAAACAAATTGAATGCAACAATTTCTCCTACAAATTTTGTAAGTGGTCTTTATTCTAATAAATGCTTATTGTCGATTGCTGTTCCAAAGAATAAAAAGCCAGAAGGCTTTTTTGTGTATTCGTCTATTCCTGTCAGAATAGAAAAGGCTGCTTTTGTAGAATCAAAAACAGGGTGGCTTTTACAGGGAACGCCCTGGTTCGGTTTTTCAGAAAAAGGCGGTTCATTAAAAAGTCTGCTTGCTTCACTTGAACTGCCGCATGGTACGGTTAAACTTTCTGTTCATCTGAACGGTGCGGAAAAAAGTTCCAGCCGATATTCATCTCTTGCTGTGAATAATGATGTTGTAACGATACGCCATGCTACAAATCAGAGTGTTGTTACGCTTTATCCCTCAGTGTTCCGTTCTGCGGATGATACCGCTGTGTTTGTAAAACGAACAGCCGAAGAAGACTGTGTTACGGGGTTGATTTGCGAAAAGATTGTACCTTCGGTAACAGACTCGCCGCTTGTTCCGATTGCTACTGATCCTGGAATGATAGAAAACTGGCCGCAAAATTTGTGGCGGAGAAATGATTTTGAAGTTTTCAGTTGGGAGCAGTTTCCTTCCATATTATTCTTTGATACGGCGGATTATGAAATTCAGGACAAATTGTTTAAACGCCTGGCATTTTATACGGAAAAAGCCGGCTATAGAGGAACGATTCCCGCTGATTCCGTGATAGAAAATCAGCATGGTTATAATGCGCACGATTATCGTGCGGAATCACTGGCTGGCTTTTTTGAACTTGCCCGTCAGGAAAATTTTCCCTTGAACGACTATGAAAATCTGCTGTGCGAGATTCTTACAGGACACGGAGTAATTGTAAAAAATGCTGATGGTTCAATAACAGCGGGGCAGGGGGCTTTGGTTTCAATTTCACGGGAGTCGACCACCTACTTAAGAAACAAATTTATAGTACACGAAGGCTTCCATTGTCTTTATTTTACGGATGAGGCTTTCAGGGAAAAAGTCCGTGAAGTTTATGAACTTACTGATAAACAGTCGCTTGATTTTTTGTTGCGTTATTTTACAGTAACTTCTGACTTGAACTATGATTTACGTGATACATATCTTGTTCAGAATGAGTTTATGGCGTACATTCTGCAGCAGCCCGTTTACGAGGTTGCAGAATATTTTACAAAAATTCTTGCTACACGAAAGACAATAAACCGTACAGATCCCGAAAAAGTTGAATATATTCTGGAAACAAATGGTGAGGGTTTTATTGCCCCGGCAAAAAAACTTGATGAATATGTAAACGGACGTTGGGGTTATAATGCTGGTAGAGTTGGCCTTGTAACTCGGAAAACTGCAAAATAAACTGCAAAACACTAATATCTCCAATTCTTGATAACCCTAAGAAAAAAAATTAAAAAAAAATCAAAATTTTTTGTTTTTTTTGTTAAGTTTTTTTTTATGTCTTCCGAAAAAAAAAAGGAGGAGAAATAAGAAAAAAACTTCGTAGAAGTGAACTTCTTATTCTTCTCATTGTACAGAAGTCAAAAAAAGATGCCTTGTACTTTTTATAAAACTTTTGTACAGAAAAACAGCATGGAAGCTGTTTTACATCTTTCCACGGAGGAAAACTATGGTCATCAACCACAACATGTCGGCTATGTATTCAAACCGCGTACTCGGAGTAACAAACTTAGCAGTACAAAAGAATATGGAAAAACTTTCATCGGGCTTAAGAATTAACCGTGCAGGCGATGATGCATCAGGTCTTGCTGTATCTGAAAAAATGCGTTCACAGATTCGCGGTTTAAATCAGGCTTCACAGAATGCTTCTAACGCTATCAGTTTTATCCAGACAACAGAAGGTTATTTGAATGAAACAACTGATATTCTTCAGAGACTCCGTGAACTCGCTGTTCAGTCAGCTAACGGTATTTACACCTCAGAAGATCGTATGCAGATTCAGGTTGAAGTTTCTCAGCTCGTTGCAGAAGTAGACCGCATTGCCAGCCAGGCACAGTTTAACGGTATGAACATGCTTACAGGTCGTTTTGCACGTCCTACAGGCGAAAACGCCGTTACTGCTTCTATGTGGTTCCATATTGGTGCAAACATGGACCAGAGAGTAAACGTTTTCATTGGTACAATGACAGCTGGTGCTCTTGGTGTTCGTGACCTCGGTGATGAATCAGTGTTGAGCCTTTCTACACCGGATGATGCCAACCGCGCAATCAACACACTTGATGAAGCATTGAAAAAGGTAAACAAACAGAGAGCTGATCTCGGTGGTTACCAGAATCGTTTGGAACATGCAGTTCGCGGCATTGATAATACTGCGGAAAATCTTCAGGCTTCTGAATCACGCATTCGTGATACAGATATGGCGAAAGAAATGGTTGAATACACAAAGAACCAGGTTCTTTCTCAGTCTGGAGTTGCTATGTTGGCTCAGGCTAACAGCAGTTCACAGAATGTATTGTCACTGCTCAGATAGTGTAATATAATGGCAGTAAAATTGTTGAAAAACAATTTTACAAGGAAGTCATTGCGTGCTATAATGCATTGATGGCTTCCTGCCATTATGTTTGTGCCTGGATAAGAGGGCATAGTTGATCTTTGAAAAAAACCTTTCATTGATGTATGTAACAGCATAGACGGAAATTGACGGGAAAGTTTCTGTTCCTGCTGTATGAGTCTTAATCCGGGATAAAAGGGGTGCAATTCTTTTATCCTGCTCGATACATACACAGGCTAAAGCATGGAATGCTTTACGTTTATAACATGGAGGGTAATATGATTATTAATCACAACATGAGTTCAATGTATGCTAATCGTATGTTGGATATTGCCAATGACAATGTCGTAGGTAATATTGAAAAACTCAGTTCAGGAATGCGGATAAATAAAGCCGGTGATGATGCTTCAGGTCTTGCGGTATCTGAAAAACTCCGTTCACAGGTTCGTGGTCTTAATCAGGCTAATCAGAACATTCAGAATGGTATTTCATTTATACAGACAACAGAAGGTTTCCTTCACGAAACAACAGATATTCTTCAGCGTTTGAGAGAATTGTCTGTTCAGGCAGCTAACGGTATTTATTCTGATGATGACAGACTTCAGATTCAGGTTGAGGTTTCTCAGCTTGTTGCAGAAGTTGACAGAATCGCAAGTCAGGCGCAGTTTAATGGTATGAATCTTCTTAC
>JAEEGL014348265.1_pt1 | contig 83896 bp, 74 predicted proteins | sample 9134231 | NCBI WGS metagenome assembly JAEEGL01 (sample SAMN16246548, study PRJNA631951) | gut metagenome | biome: gut microbiome; feature: rumen; material: fiber-attached | host: Bos | place: Iran: Karaj | collected 2018-10
AACAGACAAAACAAAATCTCCGGCTTTGATGGAATGTCCTCAAAGACGTGGAGTATGTACAAGGGTTTACACAACAACCCCTAAAAAACCAAACTCAGCATTAAGAAAAGTTGCCAGAGTAAGATTGACTAACGGATTTGAAGTTACTACTTATATCCCCGGTATCGGTCATAATTTACAGGAACACAGTGTCGTTCTTATAAGGGGCGGCAGGGTTAAAGACCTTCCTGGTGTTCGTTATCACATTGTACGTGGTACTTTAGATACGGCTGGTGTCGCAAACAGAACACAAAGCCGTTCTAAATATGGTGCTAAAAGAGACAAGGGAGGTAAGAAATAATGTCAAGAAGATCTAAACCTGAAAGAAGAATTCCGGCAGCCGACCCGATTTACAACAGCGTTGATGTTTCTAAATTTATTAACAGAATTTTAAGACGCGGTAAAAAGTCTTTGGCAGAAAGAATTTTCTATTCTACAATTACATTAATTGAAGAAAAAACAAATGAAAAAGGCTTGGAAATATTCCAAAAAGCCATTACAAATGCAACTCCTCTTTTGGAAGTTAAAGCAAGACGTATAGGTGGTTCAACCTACCAAGTACCTATTGATGTAAAAGCGGACAGAGGTTTTGCACTTGCTTCATCATGGATTATTGAAGCAGCTAAGAAAAGAAGCGGAAAATCATTTAGAGATAAATTAACTAACGAAATTATTGATGCTTCAAACGGTCAAGGTGCAGCTTGTAAAAAACGTGAAGATACTCACAGAATGGCAGAAGCTAATAAAGCATTTGCTCATTACAGATATTAATCTGAAGTTAAATATGCAAAAAATAGGATGGCATAATGTCATCCTATTTTTTTAATTTCTTATAGTAATTCTTTCCAATGCTCTTACAAATTTTGTAGGTAAATTTTCATTCGGGTTTATTGAGCCGACCAAAATCGTTTTGCAGCCTAATAGTTTCCCCGCAAGGATATCGGTAAGCGGTCTGTCACCTACCATTACGGCTTCTTTAGGAGCAATATTTTTTGATTTGAGATATTCTGCCATAATTTTCGGATTTGGTTTGTTTGCATTTCCGATTACGGGGCAAGGTGATATTTTATTTGCATTTTCAATATATGATGAATTTTTATTATTTGAAATTATGGCCACTTCAAATTTATCCAAAAATTTATTAAACCATTCAAGTGTTTCGGGTAGAAACTCGGAAGATTTTGACCTCATAACCGTACTGTCCAAATCAAGCATAATACATTTTACACCTTGAGATTTTAAATCGTCAAAGTCTATTTCATATATGTTTTTTAGATTGTAATCCGGTTTCATGAACATAGTAAAATTATACCAAAAAATTATATTTGCTTAACATTTTGTAAAAAACACTATTATTTCTTAACAATATATTGTAAAATGCAAGAGTCACAAATTACGTAATTTTAAAGAAAGGACTGTTGCAATGGTTTTGGAAATGCCTTATCCTCAACTTGAACATGCTGTCAACCCCACGCATGATATTCGTTTATTCTCAGGTCGGTCAAATCCTGCTTTAGCACAAGAAATTGCAGATTATCTCGGCACAACTGTCGGACCGATGGTTATTAAGAATTTTGCTGACGGCGAAATATATGTACAGGTAAAAGAAAGTATCAGAGGTGATGACGTTTTCATTATTCAACCTTTATGCAATCCTGTAAATGAAAATCTTATGGAACTTTTGATTATGATAGATGCATTCAAAAGAGCCAGTGCAAAAACAATTACTGCGGTTATTCCTTACTACGGTTACGCAAGACAAGACAGAAAAACCTCCGGCAGAGAGGCAATTACTGCAAAACTCGTTGCTGATTTACTTACAACAGCAGGAACGACAAGAGTTTTAGCTATGGATTTGCACACGGGACAAATTCAGGGATTCTTTAACATTCTTGTAGATCATATTTTTGCTGCTCCTATTATTGTTGATTATATAAAAGGTTTAAATCTTAATCCCGATGAAATGGTTGCAGTTTCTCCTGATATGGGCGGAGCTAACAGAACAAGATATTTTGCAAAAAAACTCGATTGTCCGATGGCAATCATTGATAAACGTCGTGATAAGCATAACGAGGCAATTGCGGCTCATATTATAGGTGATGTTGAAGGTAAGATTTGTTTAATGTTTGATGATATGATTGACACAGCGGGAACAATTTGTGAAGCATCCAAACTTCTCAAGAGCAAAGGGGCAAAGGCGGTTTATGTAGGAGCAACTCATGCTGTATTTTCAGGCCCGGCTATTGAAAGACTTAAAAATTCGCCTATTGAGGAATGTATTATTACAAATACGATTCCGTGGAAAAAAGAAGATTTGCCGTCAAATGTAAAACAACTTTCTGTTGCTTCTCTTCTCGGTCAAGCTATATCAAGAATCCATGATGACGAATCAGTAAGTTCATTATTCGGATTTGAAAAAGATATGAAAGTATAGTTTTCTATATAATTTATGCAGAAATACAAGCAATCGGAACTATTCTATTGATTAGTCAATTTCTGTTTGCGGAGTTTCAATTACCTTTTTATAAGAACATTTTCGGTTTGAACACATTTCAACAGTTCCGCTTTTATTTACCCTTTTTACAATCAATTCACCGCAATCGGGACAGTGTTCTCCTGTAGGTTCATCCCATAGAGCAAAATCACAGTCCGGGTATTTGTTGCAGCCGAAAAATATTTTTCCCGACTTGGATTTTTTTTCGACAATTTCGCCTTGTCCGCATTTTGGACATTTTACACCGGTTGAGCGAATGTATCTTTTGCGGGCACTGCATTCCGTGCATTCCAAATATTTCCCGTACGGACCTTTTTTCAAGACCATCTGTCCGCCACATTTTTCACATTTCTCTTCGACTGCTTGTGCTTGTGTTGATTCGCCGTTTTCAGAATTATCATTATCCAATTCGCTCATATTATCCATAGAGATTATCGTTTTACATTCGGGATATCCTGAACAACCCAAAAACTGATTTCCATAGCGGCTTGTTCTTACAAGCATTTTCCGTCCGCAGTTCGGGCAAATTTTATCGCTTTCTATAACAACCTTTTGAGCTGTTTTCATTACAGAACTTACTTCTTCCATAAACGGTGTATAAAAATCTTTTAAAACTTTATTCCAAACAGCTTTCTTTTCGGCAATTGCGTCAAGTTTTTCTTCCATGCCTGCTGTAAATTTATAATCCATAATGTCCGCAAATTGTGAAACTAATTGTTTACAGACAGTTCTTCCCAAAAGTGTCGGGAAAAGAGCTTTATCTTTCTTTTCAACGTATTTACGTGTTTGGATAACCGTAATAATAGTTGCATAAGTAGACGGACGGCCGATTCCTTGTTCTTCCAGAGCTTTAACAAGTGAAGCTTCATTGTATCTTGGCGGGGGCTGAGTAAAATGCTGCTTAGGGTTAACTTCTTTGCATTTTACGATATCGCCTTGTAATAAATCAGGTATTTTTGCCTCTTTTTCCTGTTCTTCTTCCTCTGCATCGTTGTAAACTTTTAAAAATCCGTCAAAAAGAACTTTACTTGTACCTGCTCTCAAACCGTAATCTCCGGCGGAGATGTCAATTGTTTTATTCCCTATTTCAGCCGGTGCCATCTGCGAGGACATAAATTTTTCCCAAATAAGTTTGTACAATTTATATTGGTCAGACTGCAGATACGGTTTTATGCTTTCAGGAGTTCTTTCGGGATAAGAAGGTCTTATTGCCTCGTGTGCATCCTGAACGTTTTGCTTTCCTTTTACGTAAACATTTGTTGTTTCGGGGTAATATTTTTCACCGTAATTTTCCATTATGAAATTTTTTGCCATTTCGTGAGCATCATCAGAGATACGAACAGAATCGGTTCTCATATATGTAATTAAACCGACAGGTGAACCCTCGATTTCAATACCTTCATAAAGTTTTTGTGCAACCTGCATGGTTTTCTGTACTCCAAAACCAAGCTTTGAACTTGCCGCTCTTTGGAGTGTGGATGTTATAAAAGGAGCTGTAGGTTTTCGTTTCGTGGTTTTTTGAGTAACTTTTTCAACTTTGTATTCAAGTGAAGGGTTAAGCAGGTAATTTCTTATTGAGTTTGCTTCTTCTTCATTGTTTATATCAAACTTTTTGCCCTTATACTTAACGACTTCAGCCTCAAATGTTTTACCCGCTTTATCCATAATTGTATGAATTGACCAGTATTCTTTAGGAATAAATGCTTCAATCTCTTCTTCCCTTTCGCAAATCATACGAAGAGCAACAGATTGAACTCTCCCTGCCGATAAGTGATAATTGCCAAGCTGTTTCCATAGTACCGGAGAAAGTTTATAACCTACAAGTTTATCTAGAATTTGTCTTGTTTGTTGTGCCTGAACTTTATCCATATCAATTTGGCGTGAATGCTCAACTGCATATTTTACGGCTTTTGGAGTGATTTCGTTAAATTCTATTCTAAAAACTTTTTTGTCATCAACATCTAAGAGTTCTCTTACATGCCAGGCAATAGCTTCTCCCTCACGGTCAGGGTCGGAGGCAAGGTATATTTTATCGGAATGTTTTGCTAAATCATTCAGTTTGGTGACAACTTTTTTCTTTTCCGGGATTATAACATAAGTCGGCTTAAAATCATTATGTACATCAAAACCCAAAACATTTTCAGGTAAATTCCTTACATGCCCGAAACTTGCTTCAATTTGATATCCGTCACCCAAAATCTTTTTTATAGTTTTGGATTTAGCAGGAGACTCTACAATTACCAAAGCCCGTTCTTTCTTTTTTTTATTGGGTTTTTCTTCAGCGAAAGCTTCCGCCATTTTATAAAGTCCTCCTGTATCGTTCTCCCTCTGATTGTTCTATTAAACCTTGAAGTTCCATTTCTGTCAATCTCATTAATAAATCATCAATATTTATGCCTGTTTCTGCCAGAATTTCATCGAAACTTTTCGGCTCTACACTTATAATATTATAAAGGGATAAATATTTTTCAGGTATATTTATTTCTTTTTTATCTTTATTTAGAGAAATTTCCCAATTAAGTGCATTTAAGACATCTTCTCCTTTTGTAACCATTGTTGCGCCGTCTTTTAAAAGTTTATAAATTCCCTCGGTATTAACATTATTAATTGAACCCGGTATGCACATAAGTTCTCTACCCTGTTCCAATGTCAGATTTGCACTTATCAAAGCTCCGCTTTTTATTGCCGCTTCGCCGACGACGGTTCCGTATGACAAACCCGTTACAATCCTGTTTCTCTGCGGAAATCGGAACTGCAAAGGTTCGAAAGTCGGATAATATTCCGTAACAACAGCTCCGCCTCCGTTTTCTATCTGCTCATATAAAGCTTTGTTTCCGCTCGGATAAATATAATCGAAACCACTCGCTATTACACCTATTGTTTTTAAATTATTCTCTATCGCACTTTTGTGTGAAACCGCATCAATTCCGGTTGCTAAGCCTGATACAATACATAAATCCGTATTTTGCAAGTCGGAAATTATACGGCGAACTCCTTCTTTGCCTTCATAACTGGCTCTCCTTGAACCTACAAACGCAACTGTTCTCTCCAGATTACAGCTGAATAAATCCCCTTTATAATAAAGTGTCATTGGTGGGTTCGGAATCTGCCGAAGCATATATGGATAGTTTTCGTCTTCAAACGTGAGAATCTTTAACCCTTTTTTTAGGATAAATTCCAGCGTTTGCTCAGGGTTTACTTCGGCTTTCTTTTTAATAAAATTTTCTGCTTTAACTTTTGATAAACCTTCAATTTGTTCCAAGTCGCTTAACTTTGCATTAAATGCGACCTCAATATTTCCAAAGTAGTTGTAAAGTCTTTGGATAAATGTTGAATCCAATTGTTCAATTGAAGAAAATGCTATCCAATATTTTGTGTTCATAAAGCGATTGTATCACGAAAGTGATATTTATTTTTTCTTCAAAAATTTTATGCTAAAATAATGGAAAACTTTCACAAATATTTATTAACGGAGAATTAGTGGATAGCGTTTTAGACAGGCTTAAAGGTAAAATAATAGTATCATCACAAGCAATGGTCGGTGAACCTTTTTATGATGAAAAATGTATGAAAGCAATGATGCAATCCGTAATAAACGGCGGAGCTGAAATTTTGCGTGTAGCAGGTGCAAGGGATGTCAAGCTGGCTAAATCTTTTGGTGTAACAGTAATCGGCTTAACAAAACCCGACAAGCTTCCTGAAAATTGGAAAAGCATAGTATATATTACACCGACACTAAAAGAAGTAAACGAATTAATCGAGGCAGATGCAGATATAATAGCTTTTGACGGAACTTCAAGAAAACGTGAAAATTGTTCTTTAGCAGATATTATTGAAAGAATTCATCAAGCAAAAAAGCTCGCCATGGCAGATATTTCAATCTTTGAAGAGGGACTTAATTGTATTAATCTTGGGGCGGATATAATTTCAACAACTCTTGCAGGATATACCGAGCAATCTGAACCCGCAAATGACGAACCGGATTTTGCACTTCTTGAAAAACTTGTAAATGCAACCGATAAACCGATTATACTTGAGGGTAGAATTTGGGACAGAAAAGAAGTAAAAAAAGCATTTGAAATCGGAGCTTTTGCGGTTGTGATAGGTTCGGCAATAACAAGACCGCAACTGATAACAAAAAGATTTATGGAGTATAAAAATGCATAAAGCACTGGCTTTTGATATAGGCGGAACAAAAATATACAGCACAATAATTGATGAGAAGGGTGAATTGGAATATGAACCGCTAAAATTCTCGACACCAAAAGATATTGACGGAATAAAAGAAATTCTAAGAACTCAAATAAAAGCACATGAAGATGAGGTTAATACAATTGCAATAGCAACGGCAGGTGCCGTAAATAACGAAAATACTGCTGTAATTGGTTCAACGGGAAATCTCGTTGCCGGATACTATACGATTGACTTTCAGTCTTTATCAATTAAACCTGTTTTTATTGAAAATGACGCTAATTGTGCGGCTTGGGCAGAATACAAAATCGGTGCTTCAAGAGGTTCAAAGGTTTCGGTTATGCTTACCCTCGGAACAGGGGTAGGCGGTGGAATAATTATTGATAATAAAATATTAAAGGGGAAATCCGGAGCTGCCGGGGAAATGCATTTCAAGATGTATCCTGACCACAGAAGGAAATGTTCATGCGGTTCTTGGGATTGCTATGAAGCCTATGCATCTGGGAGCGGACTTAAAACAACGGCAGAAGAAATGCTTAATAACAAGAATGTTACGACGTATGATGTTATAAACGGGTTTAAATCGGGTGACAAAAAAATGACAGAAGTGTTTAATCGTTGGGAAAATGATATTGCACTGGGTATTATGGGATTGGCAAACATTTTTGACCCGGATTGTGTTGTTCTTTCGGGTTCAATGGCTCAATTTGTTGATGCAAAAAAAATTGAAACTGCCGTTAATTCAGATATAGTAACTACACCTACTTCTGTCAGAATAGCAACTGCAGGAAATTACGCAGGCATGATAGGAGCAGCACTCCTTGCAATCGGAGGTCTAAATGGGTAAATCAAAAACAAGAAGTTTAAAAAGAAATGTGAACGACAAGTTCAAATATATGACCAGAGAATCGGCTCTTAACAATGTTGTAAAACACATGGATAACAAAAAAGAAGTTATTGACATGATTACTTTGTTTGATTTTACTGCGGAAGAAATGCTTGAAGCAGGTGCTGAATATGAAGATGTCATGGCATTGGGCGGGATTGTATGTTAATTTCAACGTATAACCGTATAAATTTTGGGAGGAGTGTAATATTGGTACTATGGTAAAGATAAATAAAATTGTTCTTTTGGGCGGATTGTTTTTGTTTTCAATTAATATGGTTTACGCATCTGATGAAGTTTATTTGGATGTAAATATTCCGGAAGTGCATAAATTTGATGTCGGGCAGCTAAAATACGAAAACAAAAAAATTGATGTTGAAGAAGATGAAGATTATCTGAAGCCTTCAATTCAAAATATGAAAAAAATGTTTGACGAGGATTTTTATAAGTCAAAAACTGTCTCGACTACCAAAGAAAAAACCTTCGGCAAAAATACTGTTGGTGCAAAATATGACACCACGCTTAATACGGAATCTGTTACACAAAAAAGAACTTTGTTTGCAAAAAGAAAACTGACTGAAAAGATGTCCGTTGATACTTCTTACAAAAGTGATCTCTCGGGCGGATTAAATACACAGACAAAAGGGACTGTTTCCGTTGCGCCTGAATATCAATTTTCTAAAAAAGCATTTTTGAGGAATGAATACTCCAAAAACTTGGGGGATAAAAGCAACAAAGCGGAACTTCAATTGAAATACAGACCGTTTAAAGACGACAGAATGGACTTGAATGTCGGGGCGGGACAAAGAATGTATGATAACGGTCAGCAATCAAGTTCGCAAATCAACTTTGGCACAAATATAAGGTTTTAATTTTTAAACCGCAAAAAATATTTTTATAGGGTTTAATAGTATTACAGTAGATTTTAAAGGAATATAAAATGCGAATAAATAAAGAATGTAATATCAATGCATACCATAACCCTCAATTCAAAGCTATGAGACAGGTCATAGGTAAAGGTGTTTTTGCACCTCATTCGATAGAGGCAGATAAAAAATCTCTTGAATGTTTATACAAAAATCGATTCATAAAAAAACTGGCTAAAGTTTATGATTTTGATGTTATTATGACATTAGAACCATATTTTCATTGTACGAAGTTTAATAAAATTCTTCAATTAAAAGGTGTTGGGAAAAAACCTATTCCAAAGTGCTTAATACAAGGGTATGATAATTTAAACAACAGGAGTTTCGATTATTTAATTAAAGAGGTAAAAGAACTGGTTACAGTTTACGGCAAAGAAAATTTTCCTGAAATATTTGAGTCAAAGAATTAAGCTTGTTTTGGAGATTTATTTATTTTAAAATAAATCTACAGTCTTAAGGAGTACATATTTATATGCGTATCAACAGTATTCAGTCGCATTATTCAAATGCGGTTAAACAAAGCAACAATCACAAAAAAACATCAAATTTTGTACAAAATTCTGATGTGTTTTTTCGCTCGGTCGGCTCAATTGCGGTAAAAGAAACTGCACGCAATTTTCAGCAGGAAGCAAGACAGCTTTTTATGAACCCAAAATACGAAACTTCTTTTAAAACCTTCAGGAGAATTTTTGATAATATTACAAGGTATTTGAGCGAAGAAGCTCGGCAAAAAGTTGCAGATAACAGATGGGTTTTGTACAGTGACACTCCGATTATTATAAAAAACGAGCCTCAATTGAAATTTCTTGAGCATGTTTTGGCTTACAATATGGAACGTGACAATCCGATGATTAAAAAAGCCCATTTTAATTCTGACATTTATCTTGCAGAGACTTTAAACCGCATTGATACGGAAGAAAATGCGGATGCTAAATCCTGTGCTTTTGATTTTTTTATGAAACATCCGGAAAATATATTTGATTTTGCTTGTTCAAATACCGTTAACAGTCTTTTACTATATAGCGAAAAAGACAGAAACAAAAATTACATTGAATTCATTGACAATAATTATGATACAATTACCCAAAAGCTCAATATATCAAACAAAAAACTCATGGAACATTTGTACCGTGTAAACAGTGATATGCATTATGATTTCAATGCACACCGAGGTAAATGGTTTGAGGATGTATGGAATGTTATGATGGGGAATGAAGATATCACCGGATTTGCCAAAAGATATAGACTGAATAAAGACCAAGTACGAAAAAGAGATGAATATTATTTTAAAGATTGGTATTTAAATAATATTACAGAACATAATAAAAACGCACAGCAGGCAGCGGAAAAATTAAGACAAGTTTTTAATCGTGATAAAATACAATTTAGCCTTAATGCACGTAATCTCAGTGAAATACTTGAATTTGATGAAAATATTACAATTCCGGAACTTTTATATCTTGATAATGTAGTGAATAGTTTCACACCTCATAATAATATTCGGGATGCTTATGCAATGGCTTCGCCCTTTATTAAGCCGTATGTAAGGAAAAAGGTTGATTATAACGAAAATAATCGTAAATTTTTGTGGTATGTTGCAGATGACAGAAATCGTTCGTATTATGAACGACAGAAGCGGTTTTTAAATAAAACTCTTTTGGAAAGTATTAAAACTCCTGAACAGCTTGCTACAGCAATGAAAGTTTACAATGAATATTGTGACAAGGGAACTTTACCAGCTTTTTACAGTGCAGAGTTGGCAATATTAATTAAAAACAACCTTTGCTTTGAAGATATAATGAAAATAAGCAGAGAATCGGGTGATGATTATTTAAAATTAAATGCATACTTATGTCAGGTAAACAGCGGAAAATTTAAAAAAAGACCTGTCGAAACACAGTTGGAAATATTTTGATAAATTTATTTACCTCAAATTCCCCTTGTTGTATAATTATCGGGTACGAAATTTAAGGGAATAATTATGCTAAAAGGAAATGAAATCAGGGATTTATTTTTAAACTATTTTAAAGAAAAAAGGCAGCATACAATTGTAGAGAGTTCAAGCCTTGTGCCGGACAATCCGACAGTACTTTTAACTACAGCAGGCATGCTTCAATTTTTACCTATGTTTTTGGGTATTGTTAAACCGCCTTATGACCCGCCGAGAGCTGCATCATGCCAGAAGTGTGCAAGAGCCGGCGGAAAGGATTCCGATATAGAAAATGTCGGAAGAACTCCACGTCACCATACGTTTTTTGAAATGCTCGGCAATTTTTCTTTTGGCGATTATTATAAAAAAGAAGTTATTCCGTGGGCTTGGGAATTTGTAACTGAAGTTCTTAAACTGGACAAAAACAGACTTTGGATAACCATATTTGAAACAGATGACGAAGCATTTGAAATTTGGAGAAGTATCGGAGTTCCGGCAGAACGCATAAAAAGAAAAGGGAAAAAAGACAACTTCTGGGGGCCCCCGGGAGCATCAGGTTCATGCGGTCCTTGTTCCGAAATCCATTATGACTTAGGCGAAGAATACTCTTGCGGTCACCCGAATTGCGGAATTGATACCTGCGAATGTGACCGCTGGGTTGAAATTTGGAATCTTGTATTCACGGAATTATATCAGGATGAAGAAGGAAATCAATCACCATTAGAAAAGAAAAATGTTGATACGGGGATGGGTTTAGAGCGTATTACTATGGTTTGCCAAGGTGTCGCTTCGACTTTTGAAACCGATTTGTTAAGACCGATTTTGGATAAAGTTTCCGAGATGAGCGGTGTTCCTTATAAAAAATCAGAAAAAACCGATATATCTTTAAGGATAATAACAGACCACGCAAGATGCGTAACTTTCTTAATCTCTGACGGTGTAATACCGGGAAATGAGGGTAGAAGCTATGTTTTAAGAATGATTTTACGCAGAGCATTACGCCACGGCAAAATTTTAGGCATGGATTTACCTTTCCTATACAAACTGGTCGATACTGTTGTTGACTGTTATGGCGGTGCTTATCCGGAATTAATAAAGAATAAAGACAAAATAAAAGAAGTTATAAAAGCGGAAGAAGAACGCTTTAATAAGACATTGGACAGAGGCTATAAACTTCTTGAGGAATTTATTAATGAGAAAAAAGATATAGACGGCGAAAATGCTTTTAGGCTTTATGATACCTTCGGATTTCCGCTTGAACTAACAAAAGAAATAGCGGAAGAAAACGGGTTGAAAGTAGATGAATCAGGTTATAAGGCAGCTATGCAAGAGCAAAAAGACAGAGCAAAAGCAGCAACCGCAAAGATTTCCGTAACCGGTGATATCAAATACGCAAAAGTTGAAGAGCAAGTCGGCTCAACCGAATTTTTAGGCTATGACAAAAATGAAGCCGATGCTAAAGTTCTTGCACTTATTGATGGTGATGGTTATATTGATGTTGTTCTTGATAAAACACCTTTCTATGCCGAATGCGGGGGACAAATAGGTGATTCCGGCTATTTAACAAATGACATACTGAAAGCAGAAGTTTTAACAACATTCAAAGTAAACAAATTATTTGTTCACAGATGCCAGATAATTAACGGCGAAATTAATGTTAGTGATAATGTTCATGCGGTAATTGACCTTGAAAAAAGAGAAGAAATAAGAGTCCATCATACCTCAGCACACTTGCTTCAGGCAGCATTGATTAAAGTTGTCGGGGATGAAGTTAAACAAGCAGGTTCTTTAGTTGAAGAAAACCGTATGAGGTTTGACTTTACATTCTCCCGTGCAATGACACCGCAAGAAATTCAAAAAACGGAGGATATTTTGAATAAATGGATTGCCGAAAAACTTGAAGTTCATACGGATGTAATGGATATTGAGCAGGCAAAATTAACGGGTGCAACAGCTTTATTCGGTGAAAAATATGAAGATGTTGTTCGGGTTGTAAATATAGGTTACGACAAAAATTGTATTTCAAAAGAATTTTGTGCCGGAACTCATGCCCGTAACACAGGAGATTTAAGACTCGCAAAAATCGTTTCGGAAAGTGCAATTGCAGCAGGCACAAGAAGAATTGAAGTCGTTGTATCTGATGCTGCACTAAAATATTTGAATGAAAAAGAACAAGTAGTTAATGCTCTTGCGTCAAAATTTAAAGCTCACACAAATGAAATTCTTGACCGTGTTGAAAAACTGGCGGAAGAGAACAAAGAACTTCAAAAAGAACTTGCAAAAGCGAAAGAAGAAGCCGCAAGAGGTAAATTTGCCTCATTTGTATCAAAGGCACAAGATATAGATGGCGGCAAACTGTTTATATCAAAAGTTGATGACAGTCTTGACGGAAATGCAATGAAAACCGGTGTCGATTTACTTGCAAATAAACTCGGTGAAAGTATTGTTGTTCTTGCAAATGCTAAATCAGTAATAGCAAAAGTTTCTGATTCTTTTATTGCAAAAGGGATTAATGCAGGTAAAATCGTAGGTGATATTGCCCGTGCAACAGGAGCAAACGGAGGCGGCAGACCAAATTTTGCTCAAGGCGGAATCAAGGATTCTGCAAATTTGTCAGGTATATTGTCAGAGATTGAATCACAGTTAAAATAAACTATTTTAATATAAAAAAAGAGCATTCAGATTTAGAATGCTCTTTTTTGTTTGGTTTTATTAAAAAACTAGCAGATAACGGGCTGTTTGTCATCTAATGCTGCAACACCCGGGAGAATCTTACCTTCAATAAATTCTAATGAAGCTCCGCCGCCTGTTGATACGTGAGTAAAGTCTTCCGCATGGCAGAATTTCTTAGCCGCAGAAACAGAGTCGCCACCGCCAATAACTGATGTCGCACCGTTCTTAGTTGCTTCAACAATAGCAGCCAAAACAGCCTTTGTACCTTCTGCAAATTTCGGATTTTCAAAAGCTCCGACAGGGCCGTTCATTAAAATTGTCTTAGAAGATTTAAGAACATCAGCAAATGCTTTTCTTGATTCTTCACCTGCATCAACACCTTCAAATCCGTCAGGAATTTCATCTATCTTAACAAATTTATTTGTTCCGTTTCCTGAAAAATCATCAGTTACAAGAACGTCTGTTGCCATAACAAGTTTAACGCCTTTTTCCTGCGCTTTTTTAACGATAGCATTTGCAACTTCCAATTGGTCGTCTTCACAAATAGAATTTCCTATTTTGCCGCCTCTTGCTTTAACAAATGTATAAGCCATTCCGCCGCCGATAATCATATTGTCAACTTTATCGAGCAAGTTTTCCAAAACACCGATTTTAGAAGAAACCTTAGCACCGCCAACAACAGCCGTAAACGGTCTTGTAGGATTATCAAGAGCTTGTGATAAGCATCTGATTTCTTTTTCCATTAATAAACCTGAAACTGCCGGTTTAAGAATCTTTGCTAATTTTGAAGTTGAAGTATGATTTCTGTGAGCTGCACCAAATGCATCATTTACATAAAAATCACCATATTGTGCAAGTTCTTTAGCAAATGTCATATCATCATCTTTTGCTTCTTCTGCCTTGTAATAACGAATATTTTCCAACAAAGCGATTTGACCGTCTTTAAGGTTTTCAACGTAAGAAGCCATTTCTTCCACTGACGGAATGAACATAATTTCTTCGCCAAAAACTTTTGACATATATTTAGCAACAGGTGCAAGTGTAAATTCAGGATTCTTTTCTCCTTTAGGTCTGCCTAAGTGAGCCATAAGAATAATTTTTGCTCCTCTTTCTTTTAAGTATGTAACTGTAGGAACAATGGCCTGAATTCTTGTATCATCCGTTACATTTTTGTTTTCGTCCAGAGGAACATTGATATCAACTCTCACAAGAGCTCTTTTTCCTCTGATATCGCCTAAATCTTTGATTGATTGTTTCATAATATATCCTTCCTTTCTTTTATTAAATATTATAGCAAAAAGAAATTTGTATAGGTTTAATACTTTTTATTGCCGTTCTTTTACGTTGCAATTAAAAGAAAAGAGAAAATGGCATAAACTGAATAAAGTTCGTGTTAAAATATTTTTATAAATTAAGGAGAAGTTATGAATTATAATAAAATCGGGTTTATCGGTTCGGGCAAGATGGCCGGAGCAATAATTAAAGGGCTTATAAAAACAAAATTTGTATCTGCAGACGATATTATTGCTACGCAAGCCGAATCTGTCGGGATTGAGGAAAAATCAAAGAGTCTCGGCGGAGTAAAGGTTATTTTGGACAATAAAGAACTTGTTAAAAATTCAGATGCGGTTTTTATTGCGGTCAAGCCTAATCAGGTAACAGGTGTGCTTGAAGAAATCAAATCCTGCATAACAAAGGAAAAGCTTATTGTTTCTATAGCCGCCGGGGTAACTACCAAAAAACTCGAGTCTGATTTGCCCCAAGAAACAAGAGTAATTCGTGTTATGCCCAACACTCCCGCACTTATAGGAGAAGGAATGAGCGGCATGGTCGGAGGCAAATGGGCAAATGAACAGGACATGGATTTTGTTAAAAAACTGCTTTCTACTATAGGACAGTGTATTGTTGTTGATAATGAACCCCAAATGGATATTGTAACTGCTATTTCGGGTTCAGGACCGGCATTTTTCTATAAGGTGATTAATGATATTGCCCGTGCCGGCGAAAAACTCGGAATGAATTATGACAAAGCACTGTTATTGAGTATCCAAACCGCAATAGGTTCGGCAAAAATGGCATTACAGAGAGATGTGAGCATGGAAACCCTTATATCAAATGTTGCAACAAAAGGCGGCTGTACCCGTGTCGGTGTTGATGTTATGGAGGGCGTAGGGGTAAATGGAGGGGTAAATAATATGTTCAATACTGAGGATATTTTTTATGAGGTTATAAAATCAACCGCTCAAAAAGCACATGAACTCGGGGAATAGAGTTGCTAAGATACTAAGGCCCTGGAAATTTTCGTCATTTTTATTTTTCTCACGTCATACTGAGCGTAAGCGAAGTATCCGGCTTTTTGTGCAGTTTTTATATTTAATAATAGGCTGGATTCTTCGGGGGTAAAACGGCTATTCCCCTCAGAATGACGAATACTGTGTCATACTGAGCGAAAGCGAAGTATCCGGTCCATCGTCAAACTTCGCAGACATGCAATAGGCTGGGTCCTTCGGCTAAAGCCTCAGGACGACGAAGTGCTAAACCCTTAGGACGACGAAATGCTAAAGCCTCAGAACGACGGAATGCTAAAGCCTCAGGACGACACTTTTGTCAGCAATGACATTGTACAATTATTTTTTACACTCCGTCACTTCTGACGTGGTACTTTTTGTGTTACAATTTTGCATAAATTTATCATGGGCAATAATGGCGTCACCATAACAAAGATATAACAAGCTATTATTATGTTTACTTTCATTCACTCATCCGAATAAGTTAATTTTTTTTAAATACTTGACAACAATAAGGGTAGGGCGGTATAATCTTAGCATATTTAAGTAATATGTTTTAATCATCTTTTACTGAAGAGAGAAAGGAATTATAATTATGATGAAAAAGAATGGTTTTACTCTTGCAGAAGTTTTAATCACATTGACTATCATTGGTGTAGTTGCAATGATGACATTACCTGCATTGATGACAAATGTACAAGAACAACAAGCTAAAACAGCTTTGAAGAAAGGTATTAATACTTTATCAGAAGCAGCACAAATGAATCAGGCTGTAGACGGTTTTGCTTATGCAGATTTGCAAGCTGAAGGAGATGATGCAACCATGGAAGCTATCGGTCGTGAACAATCTCTTCGTGGTTTGTTATCAAATCGTACTCAAGTAGATTCACTTTTATCTGTATTAGGTGCATCTGATGAACCAGACCATCCTGACGCTGTTAATAACCCAACTTCACCGGTTGGCGGTGTCAATATAGACAGAAGAGTATATTTCCGTGATGGTGCTGCTGTATATTTTTCGGCTGCTGATTCTGTTGCAGACACAAATAGCCGTAGAATTGAACCGGATGGTTTGCCTCACGGTTTTCCTGTAATCTATGATACAAACGGTATTAAAGGACCGAATATGTTGTCTACATGTGCAGCAGTTGGTGATACTGGTGCAACTGATACATTTACAAATATTACTGCAGAAACTGGTAACATATCAGAGGGTACAGCAGAAGAATGTGACGACAAAGGGAACAGACAAATCAAAGATATGTTTGTTCTTCAATTGAGAGGTGCATCTGTATACCCTGGCGGACCTGCTGCTAAATGGGCATCTGAAAAATAGTAAGTTTATACTTATTGCATAATAAAAGAGAGGTGATGTTTATCACCTCTTTTTTTATTACACATCTTTTGAGGAGATAGTATTTTCTACCTCTCCTTCGGAGATGATGTTCCGTAGGGCAAAGGAGGTGTAAAAGGGGGAGGATTAACTGACTTAAATTATGCATTGCTAGCTACCCACCCCAACCCTCCCTAATTAGGGAGGGTGTATAAATTATAATTTCTCCACTGGATATGAGAGGCTATGAGGGAGCAATAATTATAATACCTCCCCTGGATAGGGAGACTAGGTGGGAGTATAAATTATAATACCTCCCCTGGATAGGGGAGGCTAGGAGGGGTATTAACTTTATAATAAAATTATGAACGAATTTCTTAAAGTAAAGAGCCGTGAACTAAGAAACAATATGACACCGCAAGAACGCAAATTCTGGAATATTGTTCGAAACAGGCAGTTTTACGGATATAGATTTTTAAGACAAGTTATAATTGGTGATTATATAGTTGATTTTGTTTGTAAAACAGAATTTATTATTGTAGAAATAGATGGTGGACAGCATAATATTTCTGATAATATATCCAAAGATACAAACAGAACAAAATATCTGGAAGGTATGGGATATAAGGTTGTACGATTTTGGAATAATGATATTGATAATAATATCGAGGGTGTATATGAAAAGCTTAAAGATGTTTTTAACATAAGTTAATACCCCCTTTAAATCCCCCTATCCAGGGGGAAAGAAAAGTTAATACCCCCTTTAAATCCCCCTATCCAGGGGGAAAGGAAAGTTAATACCCCCTTTAAATCCCCCTATCCAGGGGGAAAGGAAAGTTAATACCCCCTTTGAATCACCCTATCCGAGGGAAAGGGAAGTTAATGATATCAGAATGACATTTTTTACAAAATAACTTTATAGTAACAGCCGATTTTCATATTTTCTTTAAAGCTATATTTATGATAGAATTATCATATCGTTAAGATAAGACAATTAAGGAGTTTTTATGTACGGATTAATATTAGCCGGAGGTTCGGGAAGCAGGCTCTGGCCTTTGTCCAGAGAGCTTTATCCGAAACAGCTTTTGAATATTCAGACAAGTGAAAGCCTTTTGCAATCCACATTTTTGAGATTGAAAGAATGTATTAATCCGTCTGAAATTATTAGTATGACAGGAGTAAAACACCTCTCCAATGTTAAATACCAACTTTCTATGATTACGGAAAATCCTGTTGTTTTATCTGAACCTATATCAAAAAACACTGCACCGGCAATAGTTTTGGGAGCAAAATACATAACCGAAACCTCAAAAACAGATCCTGTGATTCTTGTTGTGCCGTCTGACCATATGATAAAAGATATCAAATCATTCATAAGTACGGTCAAAGAAGGTGAAAAGATAGCGGAGCAGGGTTATATTGTAACGTTTGGAATAAAGCCTTCCTATCCAGAAACAGGTTACGGTTATATAAATACATCAAATAACAAAATTTTTGACGGGTACAAAGTAAACAGGTTTGTTGAAAAACCTGATGAAAAAACTGCTAAAATGTATGTCGCTGACGGTAATTATTACTGGAATAGCGGTATATTTATGTTTAAAGCCTCGGTTCTGCTTAATGAGGCTTCTAAATATGCTCCTGAAATATATGAAAAACTAAAGAATTTTGATTTTACAAATTCTTCGGAAATTCCGTTTACGGAGTTCGACAAAATGCCTTCTATTTCGATAGATTACGCTATTATGGAAAAGTCGGATAAAATTGCACTTGTTCAATTAAAAAGTGATTGGAATGATTTGGGGAGTTGGAAATCAATTTATGACGTCAGCGAAAAAGATGAAAGCGGGAATGTTAAAATCGGACATGTCATTGATTTAAATTCCAAAAATTCTTTTGTATATTCATCGTCCAAGCTGGTTGCAACAATAGGACTTGAAGATACCGTAATTGTAGAAACCGAGGATGCTATACTTGCTTGCAAAGCTGATAGAACGCAAGAAGTTAAAAAGATTTATGATACATTAAAAAAACAAAATGATACTACTCACAAGGTTCATAAGACAGTTTATCGACCTTGGGGATATTATACCGTTCTTGGTGAGGGAAAAGGCTTTTTAACAAAGATGATTTTTGTAAATCCGGGACAGAAACTTTCCGTGCAATCCCACAATCACAGAAGTGAACACTGGGTTGTACTTGAAGGTAAAGCAAAAGTCGTCTTGAATGGAAAAGAACTCATATTAAGCCCGGGACACAGTGTAGATATTCCTGTTAAGGCAATACATTCCCTGCAGAATCCATATGAAGAGGATTTGAAAATAATCGAAGTCCAAAAGGGCGATTTGTTGGTTGAAGAAGATATAATTCGATACGAAGACATGTACGGCAGAGTTTAATACATCAAAATATATATTTTGATGTATAATAACAACACAATGACAAATACATTGATTAGTGATATTAAATCGGTTCAAAACTCAAACAAGAAACCGCAAGTTTTACACAAAACTTGTGCGGAGGCTCTTACTGAAGTATTATCCGAAGTCGGAACTGAATATATATTCGGATATCCGGGAGCATCCGTGATAAGTGTGTATGATGCTCTGTCGCGATATGAAAATATTAAGCATGTCCTTGTAAGACACGAACAAGCAGCAGTTCATGCGGCGGAAGGTTATGCTAAAGTAAGCGGAAAAACAGGAGTCGTTCTGGTGACTTCAGGCCCGGGATTTACAAACACCGTAACAGGAATTGCCAATGCTTATGCAGATTCCACTCCGCTTGTAATTTTAGCCGGTGATGTTCCTTTGAGTAATAACAAAGGTAAAATCTTTCAAAAAGTTGATATTCAATCAATAACCAGAACTTGTGCAAAGAAAACTTATGTGATGTCATCAAAAGATGATATAAAACAGGTTATGAAAGAGGCATTTGAAGTGGCGAATTCGGATGGCAAAGGCCCTGTTGTTGTAGCTTTGCCCAGAAATATTCTTGAATCAAAATATTCGGCAAAAATTACAAAAGAATTTCATAAAAAGAAAAAATTGCCGATTAAAGATTCGGATTTGGATAAAGTTATAAAACTTATGTATAATGCAAAATCACCGTTGATATTGCTTGGCGGCGGAGCAGTAGGCGGAGCGTCAAATATAAGAAAGCTTGTTTCAAAAACGAAAATCCCCGTAATATCAACACTTATGGGAATAGGTACATTCCCGTCTTCCGATAAAAATTATCTTGGAATGATTGGGATAAACGGTTCGTACCTTGCAAATGCTGCTTTGAATAATTCGGATTTTATACTTGCATTGGGCGTAAGTTTTTCTGACCGTTCGACTTGCAAAAAAATAGATTTTGGTAAAAAAGCAAAGATTGTAAGTGTAAACCTCAAACAGATATACAGAAACTTTGAACTTGAAATTCCGTCAGACGTGAATTTGTTTCTTGAGGGACTTTTGTTTAAACTACCTAATTTGCCTAAATATAATGACTGGCATGAAAAGTTGAAACTTATAAAAGAGGAGGATATAAACAAATTTATTATTTCTGATAAATTAGATTCATCCTCAGTTTTGCGTACAATTTATGAACATACAAAAAAATACGAACCGATTGTTGTGACAGATGTAGGTCAGCATCAAATGGTTACGGCACAATTTTTCAACTTTAATAAACCGAAAAAGTTTATAACCTCAGGCGGACTCGGAACTATGGGTTTTGGACTTCCGGCATCAATAGGTGCTCAACTTGCAAAACCGGATTCTATAGTAATCAATATAACAGGTGACGGTTCTTTTCAGATGAATTTACAAGAGCTTGCAACATGCAGAGAATACAATATTCCTGTAAAAATTATAATTATGAATAACGGATATTTGGGTATGGTTCGTCAAATGCAGGAAAAAATATACAATAATCTTTATCAAGTTAAGATGACTAACCCTGATTTTGTAAAAATCTCAGAAGCTTACGATTTGTATGCCGAAAAGGTTACAAAGAGCTGTGAACTCATACCTGCTTTAGAAAAAGTTATTTCTCATAAAGGAACGGCACTTTTAGATATTTCAATCGCTTCGTTTGAAGAAGTTTAAAAATTTTTGTTTTAGTAAATTTTGGTAGCAAATTTTTTTTTTACGTTTTTTTAGTTAGTGTGGACTAATAGAAGGTGTAATAATGCTTAAAATTAATGTTGAAAACGGTATAAAACTTTCGGACTGTCGAACTAAAAAACTTGGGGAGATAATTAAAAGTTATGCAAATAATCCCACCGATGCTAAATTGATGCAAATTAGTGATGCATTTTATCCGTATATAAAGGAAAAAGCTGAGTATACAGTACGAAAATACAAAAAAGCAGCGAAAAAATATGGTATTAGTGTAGAAGATTACATTCAAGAGCATTATCTTAAATTATGGGAAAATTTAGATGAAGTTGTTAAAACAAAAAAATATTGTGTAGCAGTGTTGTCCAATATCTTGAATAGTGTAAAACTGACAAAGGACGACTTGATGTATACGGGGAATATTTCTTTGGACGAAATCAGTCCTAAAGAGAAAAAAGAGCTATCTTACGAACCTGATGAGCAAACATTCTCCCAAAAAGCAGACAAAGTTACCGAAATCGCTAAAAAAGTTTTAACTCCGGATGAATTTCAAGTCTTGTCTTTACATTCGAGCGGGATGAACAATCGTAAAATTGCTCAAGAAATGGGTGTTAATGACCAAAAATCAAAAAATTTGCTAAGAAATGCTTTCGATATATTAAATAACAAAAACGTTAAGCAAGTTATTGAGGATGTATTTTATGAGGACAGTTGTACAAACAGAAAATTAATAAAATTTGAACCTCCGTTCTTTCCGATTAAAAAAGTCAAAGCTATTCCGAATTACAATCCGGACGAAGTTTGGCTTACTGTGAAAATGAACTGGGGGCCTTTAGATGTCAGAAAAGAATTGGACACCCTGCTAAAGACGCAAACGTACTACAAAGAACTTTTAAACAACAAATCCGCTCAAACCAAGATGAGAAAGAAGCTGAAGATAGAACCTGATTTTAAAATCACACTAAAATTAGATAAAAAATGCAATAATTATACTTTTACAAAGGGTGTTAAAGATATTTCCAAGGAACTCTTCGGAAAAAATATCTTTGAATTTACGAAATAATTCAAGCTTCTTTCTGTAAATTATCGTACTCTTAATATTTCTTAACATGTCCAATATTGGAGAATACCGATTAGATGCAACTTTAACCAATATTGTAAACTTTTGTAACAATTTAAAAATTTAGCGTTATTGTTTTTAGCAAATGTGGAATTAAGTAGGTATAAACGTTTATCAGAAAAATAACGGATTATACCCCATATGGAACAGTTAAGAAGAAGAAAGCTGAATAGTGTTGGTAGTTCAGGTTGTGACAAAAAAGTTGTGACACCAAATATTGCCGTTGCTTTCTTTAAGGAGGAGAGGTTTAAGGAATGGAAAAAGGAAAGTGGGAAATGGAGGATTCCTGTCAGCAGGGAATGTTTATCCGGTCATTCTGAGGGCTTCAGCCCGAAGAATCCATACCAAGATTTACGAATGGATACTTCGGTCGTTTCGCTCCCTCAGTATAACGAAAAAACAACATTCCCCCGATGTGACAATCGGAAAGGAGGCATATTATGATTAGCCTCCACATAATCTTTTCCCCCTGGACAGGGGGAATTAAAGGGGGTATTAACGCATGTTGCTACCCACCCCTGCCCTCCCTAATTAGGGAGGGAGAACTGAAAGGCGGTATGTATGATAAGTATACATACTAACCTTTCATCCCTTGTGGTGCAGAACAATCTTTCAAAATCCACAAACGGCATTAATCCAGCGATTGAACGGATGAGTACGGGTTACAAGATTAACCACGCAGCGGACAATGTGTCAAACTTCAGTATCTCAAGGAATATGAGCACCCAGCTTTCTGCTTGTGATGTTGCGGCGGATAATATTGCAATGGGAATGGATTTGCTTTCGGTTGCGCAAGACACAATAGCGGGAATGCAATCTAGAGGGAGCAGAATCCACGCACTTATTACCCAAGCACGCAACGGAACTTACGGGGCGGATTCTCTTAATGCAATGACACAAGAAGTCAATGCTTTGGTGAGTGAAATTAACCGTTTATACGCAAATACTGAATACAACGGGATAAAACTTTTTGACAACGTTGAGCTCCCTGACTGGGCGCAAGAGATGAAGTCAGCCGCTGCAGCAAACAACGGGTTTATTGCTGAAGTTGATACTGATACTCCTGATGTTGTTGTAACAGACCCGACACAGTTAGCGAGTGCAATATCCGGTAATACCAAGATTGGTATCGGAAATGCCCAAACCCTTGCAAAACTCGCTGAACTTGTAAACTCAGGCAGAACATGCGAAGGTAAAACAATAATTCTGACCGAAGATATTGACCTCTCAGCATATCAAGAGGGTGAAGGCTGGACACCGATTGGGAGATATAATTTGGGCAACGGTCGATTTCAAGGAACATTCAACGGTAACGGACATAAAATTACAGGATTATATATCAACAGACCTGATTCTGATAAGCAGGGACTATTTGGCGAGGGTAGTGTAAGTAGTATAATCAAAAATGTAGCTTTGGAAGATGTTAATGTCACAGGACAAGACTGGACCGGTGGACTTGTCGGATCTTTTAACGGAATTGTTTCGAATTGCTATGTCACAGGACAAGTCAATGGGTGTAACAGTACAGGCGGACTAGCGGGAAGTTCTGGAAAAGGTGTTACTAATTGTTATGCTGATGTTAATGTTACAGGTAATGACAAAACCGGCGGGCTGGTGGGACGTGCACAACAAGGTGCAATCACCAACAGCTACGCCACAGGGAATGTATCAGGTAATGAATGTGTTGGCGGACTGATTGGACAATGTAGTAGATTATCCGGCACAGTAATCCATGAAAATATTTTATCCTCAGGTAGTGTCTCAGGAAGTTCCAAAGTCGGAAGTTTGATAGGAGGTATAGTTAATACCTCAGACGGAACAAGTTTCTCTACAATCACTTTCACAAACGTATCAGCTCGCGCAGGCGGTAATATGATAGGGTTTGAAGGTGGATCTGACGGAACCGCATACTCAAGCGGACAGATGGAGAGTTGGCTTGAAAATATAACTGCAATAAAGAGTCCTGAAACCACACTACAAGTAGGAATAAATGGCGGAAGTGATTCGCAAATCTCTGTTGATACGAACCTCAGTTTGAATCTTTCGATTGCCAATCTCACAAGTGACGGTGCATATAATAGTATAACAAACTTCTTAAACCGACTTAGTGAAAAATCGACAGAACTCGGTGCGGCACAAAACAGGCTCGAATCAGCTCTTGAAAGCAATCTTGTTATGATGGATAACTTGACATCATCCTTGTCCACCATTCGTGATGCGGATATATCAGAGGTTTCATCAGATTACATCCGCCAGCAGATACTTCAACAAGCCTGTGCAACCCTGATGTCCACAGCCAACCAATCCCCCGCGATAGCGTTGCAACTTTTGTAGAAGCTTAACTTTTAAAAATTTTATTTAAATGCAAAAATTTGTTTTAAAAATTATTTCTCCGACGACTTTGCCGCTTATAGTTTTTATCTTATTATCATAAGGAATATCTGCCCAGCCTAAATTCTTTAATGTTTCCAATACAGCAATCTTTCTTGCGGGCATTGATGCATCATGCATTTTTAAAGCAAAACCCTTGTTTTCTTTTACATTATAAACAACACACAATCCGCCTGCTCCGACTTTTGCTATCAAGTCTCTGCTGTTTTGAATGATTTCAGTATCTAACCTGTTTTCGCCTCCGTATATATATGGATTTGAAAGTATAGCCGATACTATTTGCGGGTAATTTTTACAAAGATTTTTATATCCTTTAACAAGATTTGATAAAGGCATAGAAACTATAGGAACACCGCACCCGTCAGTTGTCACAGGATATTTGTCATTGAGAGGAACTTCGCAAAGTTCATATATCTTGTGTTTTACTTCCTGTTGCAAAGGATGATTCGGTTCATAATATGTATTCATGTCCAAGCCTTTTATTTTACAAACAGCAAGAAAACCTATGTGTTTTCCGGAACAATTATTGTGCAGTGCCGTGGCGCTTTCACCCGATAAGAGCATCTTCTCATACATGGAATGTGATAAAGGAGCATGAATCCCGCATTTTAAATAACTTTCATCTATATCAAGCTTTTTAAGAAGTTCTTTTGCTGTTTCAATATGACAATCTTCTCCTGCGTGTGAACCTGAACAAAATGCCAACTCTTTTTGAGTGAAATTTGCGCAATAATCAATTAAAAGGCTCGCCTGCATAGGTTTTGCACATGAACGTAAAAAATATGGGGTTAAATCGTCGTCTTCTCCGAAACTTAATACACCGTCATGGAATTCTTCAACCAAACCGTCTCTTATGTATTCAACTCGCACGGAATACGGAACGGACTGATTATACATTTACCCCTCCTTATGTTCTTTGATAAATGTAAGCAGAGCATCCATTTTTTGTTTTAAAATTTCATTTTCTTCTTTAAGACGGGTATTTTCTACTCTAATATCATAGCTTTCACGCTCTAATGCAATAGACGGTACTTCATCTGCATTTAAAGAAAATCTTTTTCCGGATTCTTCTTTCATGAATATGACACTCTTAACATCAATATCTCTTACATAACCCATTTGTACCATTAATTCCGCAATAAAAACGTGTTTTCCGGATTCGTTCATTTCTTGTTGCTTATTAAGAACTTCATCAAGTTGGTCAATAGTCATCTTTCCGGCACGAATAAAATATTCACCCGTACGGTACTTGCCTGCAATAAATCCCGCTATTGCGGCAACAAGCCTCGGAACATCTTTTGAAAAGAAACCGGATGTCTTGCAAAAAGTAAAAGCTTTTGAAACTTCTTCCATAGTAAAACTGTTTTCAATAGCAATTTCAATAAGCGACATGCCTTTTGAACAACAATCCAAAAACGTATATATACTTTCATCATATTTAGATTCGTGAGTTAATAGTTCACTTTGTCCCAACTCTGAAAGCTCAGGCTTATATATATGGAATAATTCCCCTTCTTCAACATCCAAAAACTCGTTACTTAAATAGCTTGTTAAATCTTTTGATAAATCAAGAAAGACGGTTTGCTTTATCCAAAGAGGAAATGCCAGAAGTTTTTCCATAAAACCAACGTATAAGCTCTTACTCATAAAATTTCCTTCTATAACATGTTATTTGTATTTTAATTATATCATAATATAATATAAGTAGTATACAATATATAAAGGAGTCTGCAAAAATGGGAATGGACGGATTATCAATGGCTAATACCGGAACTCTTAAAGAGTCTACTTCTGCCGATTATACAAACCGTTCAGAGCAGGCCATAAATTCAGATCCGTCAAACAATTCAAAACTTGTTCAAAATTTAGCTACAAATCGTGCCGTTCGTGAAAAAACGGAAGAAGACGAAGGACAAAAACAACAATCATACGGTCAGGAAAGTAATAAGAAAAATGAGGACGAAGAGTTTCATGACGGATTGGTCGAAGATAATAAAACGGAAGAAGAATTTAATGAAGAATTTAACATTGAAGATTTAGATAACCCAAATAAAGATTTTTATGTTAAACTAAACACAAAAGATGATATAATAGAATTATATGATAGTAGTTCGGACAAATTGATTGAAACAATATCAGGTGATGAACTGCAGGAATTAGTAAAAAGACTGAACATGGCTTCAGGTATATTTGTAAATAAGAAGGTATAAATGCCGGCAAATCCATACAGTAAATACATTAAACAATATCAGACGAGTAATATTACAACAGCAACACCGGAAAAGTTAATGATAATGCTTTTCGACGGGGCAATACAGTTTCTTCAGAAAGCTAAGACTGCAATTGAAGAAAAGAAACTTCAAGAACGTTCCGTTAATATTGAGTCTGCAAGGAAAATTGTACGTGAGTTAATGCGGACAATTGATTTGGAAAACGGAAATGATGTTTCAAAAGCATTATTCAGACTTTATAATAAAATGGCAATGAAACTTATTAAAGCTAATGTATCTAAAAATACGCAGTTAATTGATGAAGTCCTTGAAGACCTTGCTAACATCAGATGGGGATTTCAGAAAGCAATAGAGATACAAAGCGGTATTACGACAGTTGAAGATGTTATGAAAGAACGCGGAGAGGATACAAGTACGGTTGACGGAAATGGTTAATATGGATAATGAACAGCAGTTTGAGCAATTAATGCTTCAGTATGAACAATTAAAGAATGGTGCTGAGGATATTATGCAGCTTATGAAAGAGGAAGATTTTGATAGTGCAATATCCATGACAAAGTCGAGAGAAGCAATTTTTCTCAATTGTAAGTGTATGCAGAAGTATTTGGAATTAACTCCTGAACAAAAGAAAAAAGCAGATGCTATTATTGAAGAAATTAAAAATCTTGAAAAACGCAATATAGATTATTTGTCAGATAATATTGAAAAAGTTAACCAAGAGTTGAAAAAAACTCAAAAAACAGAAAAAATACAAATGGCTTATGAATTTGATGAGGATCAAAAAGGAAGCATAATAAATATAAAGGATTAAGAGTATACATTTATTAATATAATATGGCATGAACAGTGTATTATTATGCACTGTTATGTTTATTTTGCCTTGAAATTGCCACTATACAATAATTTTAAATGCAAATACCCCTTGCATTATTGATTTTTATTGATATAATAGTTAACGGTAATAAGAAAGGAGTTCTAATATGAACAAAGAAGAATTAGTAGCAGAAATTTCAAAAAAGTCAAAAGTTACTTTGAAAGAAGCAAACGAAGTGTTGTCAGCAATGATTGAAGCTGTTGAAAAAGCTGTATCAAAAGGTAAAAAAGTAACATTAGTCGGTTTTGGAACATTCGAACCTCGTAAGAGAGCTGCAAGAAACGGCAGAAATCCTCAAACAGGTAAAGCAATTAAGATTCCTGCAAAGACTGTTCCTGTATTCTCTGCCGGCAAAAGATTCAAGGAAGTTGTTAACGGTAAGTAATTAGTAGTTTATTTTATAAACAAAGAGGATGAATTTTTTAGTTCATCCTCTTTTGTTTTTACATAAAATATTTTATGTAAAAAGAATGTCAATAGAATAATTCTTTTTTACATATCTGCTTCTTCAACTTTTTCCCTGAAAATTTTTACATATTTTAAATATAGTTCCGCCATATGTTCGTATTCATTATCAGGAATATCTTCCAAAAATTGATTTTCAAATTCGATTAAGGGGATAATATTATCTTCAATATATTTCTTGCCTTTTTCGGTGAAATATATATGCATATTGGGATACTTGCCGGCCTTTAATGTAATAATATCGTCACGCTCAAACTTTTTAATTGTTGTATTAATAGTTTTTTTACTTATATAACTTGCGTTTGATATATCTTTTTGCAAGCATCCTTCACCGAGTTCCAGTATTGCAAACAGAATAGCATAATCGCTGTCAGACAAATTCTTTTTTTGCAGCAAAATCTGATATGCATTATCTATATTGCATAACATTCTGTTTAGCGATTGAACTTTTGGGCTAATCTTTATATCCATAACCGAATAATATCATGAAATTTAATAAAAATGTAACGATTTTTAAATGGTCTGATTAAGGACTATTGCTTTTTTTTTTTTGCCATGATATTTTTTACACAGCATCATTTGAGGAGGTATCAGATGTTTGGTTTAAAAGAAAAAGTTGTAAATGATAACTTAAACGGTAAATCATTAAGTAATGTAACAATGCCGGATTTAGGAAGTGCTTCAATAGCTGCTTCTGAATTGCTGATTTCTGATGAAGAAGTTAAAAATTTGGACGCAGTATATAGCTCTTGGGGAGATACTGTTCATTATTCCAAAGATCCGAAAGTTTTTAGAGGATGCGAGGGCTCATATATGTATGATGCCAACGATACGCCATATCTTGATTTACAAATGATGTATTCTGCAGCAAATTTCGGATACAGGAATAAGAGAATCACTGCGGCTGTGATTGATCAAATGAATACAATGCCTCAATTAACACCGAAATTCTTACAACCTTATAAATCACTGTTATCCGAAAAAATGGAAAAAATGATTGAAGCAAGATTCCACGAAAAAGGAAGAATGCACTTTAATGTTGGTGGTGCTCAAGCTAATGAAGATGCTATAAAAGTTGTAAGAAATTATACTCATAGAAACGGTATGTTCGCGTTTCAAGGTGGATATCACGGAAGAACAATCGCTGCAACCTGTATCACATCAAGTTTTCGTTACAGAGAAAAATACGGACATTTCGGAGACAGAGCAAACTTTGTGCCATTCCCTTATTGTTTTAGATGTCCTTACGGCATGAATTGCGAATCCTGTAACCATTTCTGTGTAAAACAATTTGCGAGAAATTTTGAAAGCGAATACAAAGCAATATATGATCCGAAAACTAAAGAATGTGAATACAAAGCATTTATCGGTGAACCGATTTTGGGTACGGGCGGCTATATTAATCCTCCGGAATGGTATTGGAAAGAAATGAAGCAAGTTCTTGATGACCACGGTATTATGCTTGTAATAGACGAGGTTCAGATGGGTATGTTCAGAACGGGTAAACTCTGGGCGATTGAAAACTACGGTATAGTTCCTGATGTTATGACATTTGCTAAATCTATTACAAACGGTATGAATCCGCTCGCAGGTTTCTGGGCAAAAGAAAAATATATCGCTCCTGATGTATTCACTCCGGGAAGTGCTCATTCGACATACTGTTCTAACCCGATTGGTGTAAGGGCGGCTTATGAAGTTATGTCTATTGTTGAAGAGCAGGAAAAGACTTTAGAATCTGAAATTCAAAGAAAATCCGCACTATTTATGAGAGGTTTGAATTATCTTAAAAATAAATATAAAGAAGTTGGTGATGTAGGCGGTATCGGATTTGCATTGAGAATAGAATTGACTCAAAAAGACGGAATCACTCCGAACAGAGAACTCTGCGATGCCATGCAGGAAGAAGGTTTGAAGGGCGATTTGAGTTACAATGGAAAGAAGTGTGGCCTTGTCCTTAATAACGGCGGATTTTATAAGAATATTATCACTCTTGTTCCTCAGCTCTACATTTCAGATGATGAAATTGAAATGTCAATTGATTTGCTGGATCAGTTGTTATCAAGGCTAGCAAAATAATGTCACTGGACTTTATTTTAAAACATAACGATAAACCAAAAAGTGCGGTTCTTTTGTTCCATGGACTTACAGGCAGTCCTTTTGAGCTGAAAAAATACGGACAATTTTTGTATAACAACGGCTATGATGTTTTTGCCGAGTGTCTACCCGGGCATGGGGAGAATTGGGAGGAAATTTATACCGTAAAGTATCAGGATTGGCTTGATTTTGCGTATTCGAAATATGAAAAACTAAAGTCCGAGTATGAAAATGTATATGTATCCGGGCTTTGTCTCGGAGCCGTTTTAGCAATTGCTGTTGCAGAAAAATATAATGTTGATGGAATTATTGCACTTTCTACAACTCTTTACTTGGACGGCTGGAGACTTCCTTGGTATAAGTGTTTTATGCCATTTGCACTTTCTACTATTTTGAGATTTTATTACAAATACCCTGAATGCGAACCGCATGGAGTTAAAAATCTGAAAACAAGAAATGCTATTAAAAAGATTCTTGAAAAAGGCGAAGTCGGCATGAACGATTTTCCTATGACGGGCTTCTATGAACTTTTGAAGCTTTCGGCGCTTGTCAGAAAAAAACTAAAAAATGTTAAATCTCCTATTTTAATAATTCATTCTAAAGAAGATGATTTAACCAGCACAAAATCCGCTGAAATCGTATATAAAAACATTTCTTCAATTAATAAAGAATACATCATCCTTTATGACAGTTATCACATGGTTTTGTATGACAATGAAAAAGAATTTGTATTTAATAAATCTTTGGAATTTTTGAACACATATTGTAAAAATAAAAATTCAGAGGAAGATCTTGTATGTATTTAAGAGTATTTGAAATTACATTTATAATATTTGCATTGATATCCATAATAAATCTGATATTATTGAATGCAGGAATATCAGACAGAATGAAACCAATGAAATCATCTGATTATGTTTCTTTTGTTGCAGTAGTTTTGCTTTTATATATTGTTAATGCAATTATACTATTTTTCTTGTTAACCGGAGTTAGCAGGTTCTATACTTTATTGTTTGCTGCAGTTCCTTTTCTGATAGGAAAATTAACAGAATACAGAACTTTAAAAAGAAATGCCGTTATACAGATTGTGATTATTTTTTGCAGTATAATTTATATGTCAGGGTTATTGTAAATTTTTTGGAGTTTAAAATTTTGAAGAGATTTATTTCGTTATTATTGATAATTCTTCTGGGCTGCAATTCAATATTTGCATCAGATTTTGCAAAGTTTCATGCCGGAATTTTGAATGAATTTAATACAAATGAGAAGACTCCCGAACAAATAACTTTTTCTGTAACCGAGGAAGTAAAAATTAACGACGAGCTTACAATTCCGGCCGAATCAACACTTGTTGTAAAGGTTTTTGAATTCCAAAGAGAGAAGCGTTGGCATAAAAACGGATTTTTTATATGTAATTTACTGAGTTATACTCCTGTGGAAACTGAAGAAACCGTTGATGTTTCCGATAAAGAAATTTATTTTATTGCAAGAAAATATGAACCGATAAATAAGAAAGAAGCCGGGATTTTAGGAACGGAAATTGTGCTTACACAAGCAGCGTCTATTGTTGCTTCATGTTTTATTTTTTTAGCTCCGGTTGATGTTGCATACTTTTTTACAAAAGGTGCTATTCAGCGAGAAAAACATCCGAACTGGTTTAAAGCCGGAGTTTCAAATGCTTATGACAATTCAATATTTTGGTTTTGGCTAAAAGGAAAATCTATTGATTTGGCAGAAGGTGACGGGGTAAAACTTCAGGGAATTTCCAAGAAGCGAGCGGATAAAATTAATTCTAAGATAGAAAAAAGAAATTCCAAGAAACTCGCAAAACAACAAAAACGGGAAGAAACACTTGCAAAAAATTCTGAAGATTAGGAATAAAACGGGTATATAGTTGTGTTTTATGCTACAAACTATTTACCATATACTCTTGCGAATATTTATTAATCTGCTATTATAATTATACAAGGGGTATGGAAATGCTTATACAACCAATTAGCAGAGTCGGTTTTAATCAATTATATTCTCCTAAACGAACTGAATCTGTGCAACAACATGGCTATCGGAGTTACTTGAAAAATGCATTTGTATCTTTTAGAGGTTCAACTTCGGCAGGACAACCTTTTCGAAAGCTAAAAAATGTTCCTGATGCATTTTTTGGCGGAATTACAATAAGCAGTTCGGAAATTGAAAGAATTAAAACAGGACTTTTAAACTGCAATACAGTTAAAAAATCAGTGAAGTATTTAAAAAGCTATGAACCATATATGCTTAAAACGGAGCAATCCATATTTCAACGTTTTGAGGATGTAGCAAAAGACAGTCCCCGTATGCAATTTCAAGACATTTTGCAAAAATGGTATGATCAAGCATGGAAAAAATTAAGACTGGAAGAATTTGCGGTTTTGAATGATATAGATAAAATATCAATGCAACTTTCCACTGAAACGGCTTATGCGGTAATTCTGGAGACAACAAATTGCAGAAAAATTATTGTTGAGAATAACCCAAATAGTACATTCAAAAGAAAAACTGTTCTTAGTGCATTGGAAAATATACCGTTAAAAAACGGTGAAGAAAAAATTATGAATAAGTTGATGGAAAGAGCTATATATTTACCTACATCAGCAACCAGTGAGAATGCATTTATTGTAAAATATGCAAATCGTTCACATAATGAAATCTCAAACAGGTTGATATCGCCGTCCGTTTTAACAATTGACCATGTTTTAGCATCATCGCAGGGTGGTCCTGATGACATAAGTAATTTTATTCCGGTGTCTGCAGGGGCAAACTGTTTAAAACAAGATATGTGGTTTAAAAAATTTATAAGACGTTTTCCTCAGGTTGTTGAAAATTGCCAGAAATTTATTGATTTTATGATAGGTATAATTAATAATGGCGGGTTCAAAGGAAATCAATCTTATCCTTTTAAAATTCAAGAAAGATTAATACAAGAATCCGGCGGAAAAGTAAAGTTGGATTTGTCTTTATTAAAATATACAAAAGAAGAAGCTCAAAGGCTTGAAGAAGAAGTAAAAAATAAAAAATATAACAAACGACGGATGGATAAAGGTGGATAATTTATCTTTAGGAAAAAACGGAGAAGAGATAGCAAAAACTTATCTTGAAAAACAGGGATACAAAATACTTGAGTTGAACAGAAGATTTTCAAGGTATTGTGAAATTGATATTATTGCACTGGATAAGAATACTCTTGTTTTCTGTGAAGTAAAAACGAGAAGAACCTGTGTTTGCGGCAGACCTTTTGAAGCGGTTACAAAAGCAAAGTATGAAAATATCAAAAAGGGTGTATATTATTATTTGCAAGAAAATCCGCAATATAAAAAATTTCGTATTGATGCTGTAGCAATTACTATCAAGCCTGAGTTTAAAATAGAACATCTGAAAAATATATATATTTGATTATCGACATCAAAAAATATTAACAAAATACTTGATTTTGATATATATTTGTTTTAGAATTTATTTTGTCAGAAAAAACCCACAATTGAATAGACCGTATGTGCCTATAATGGTACATTTGTTGTTGGTTATTTAATTGTCAAAAAGAATATAAATGTAGAACAATATGTTATTAAAACAAGAAAGGTTTAACATGTCAGAAGAAGAAAAATTAGAGGCACAAGCCGAAGAAGTTGTTGAAACTGAAGAAACAGCAGATGCTACAGAAGAAGCAAATGCTGAAGAAACAGCAGAAATAACTGGAGATGAAGAAGTTGTTACAAAGCTTCCCGCTAAAAAACAACGTTCAAAAAAGAAAAAAGTAGAAACAACTCCGGAAGTAAAACCGGAATCCGAATGGAAAGAACAAGTTGTTCAAATCCGTCGTGTAACAAAAGTAGTTAAAGGCGGTAAAAAATTGAGTTTTAGAGCAATTGTTGTTGTAGGAAACCAAAAAGGCCAGGTTGGTGTCGGCTGTGCAAAGGCTTCCGAAGTCATTATTGCTATTCAAAAAGCAATAGCAGACGGAAGAAAGAATCTTATAACAGTTCCTATATTTAAGACTACAATTCCGCATCCTATTACCGGACGTTCCGGTGCAGGTTCGGTTATGTTAAGACCAGCTTCGCAAGGTACAGGTATTATTGCAGGCGGTGCAGTTCGTTCAGTATTGGAACTTGCAGGTATTGAAAACATACTTTCAAAATCTTTAGGTTCAAAATCTCCGCTTAATGCAGCTAATGCAACATTAGAAGCCCTTAAGTCATTGAAACCGTTCAACGAAGTTGCTAAAAAACGCGGTTTGACAATGGCAGAACTTTTAAATTAGGGGTAAATATTAAAAATCAATGTAGTTTAATTCTACCAATAGAAAGGTAATAAAAATGGCTAAAACAAAAGAAACAAATAAAGTAAAAATTAAACTTGTAAGGAGTTTAATCGGATGCTCAGAGTCTCAACGCAAGGTCGCTAAGGCTTTAGGCTTTACAAAAAAGAATCAGGTTGTTGAGCACGCTAAAAGTGCAACAATTATGGGTATGGTTAACAAGATTTCACACTTGTTAGAAGTTACTGAATAGTAATAATTAAAGAAAAGGACAGACAAAATGGAAAGAATTAAAATAGAAGATTTGAAACCTGCAGAGGGTTCAACAAAGAAAACGGTAAGAGTTGGCAGAGGCCGTTCATCAGGATGCGGTAAAACTTCAAGCAGAGGTAATAACGGTGAAGGACAACGTTCCGGAAGAACTTCCAAAAGAGGTTTTGAAGGCGGTCAGATGCCCAGTTACAGAAGATTGCCTAAATTAAAAGGATTCCAGATAATTAATAAACTAAATTATGCTGAAATCAATGTTGGCAAATTAGCTGATTTAAAAATGAAAGAAGTTTCGTTAGAATCATTAACAGAAGCAGGCAAACTTAATGGCAAGTATGCCGGTTTAAGAGTTCTTGGTAATGGCGAAGTTAAAAAGGCTATTACAGTAAAAGCAGCTTACTTTACACCTTCAGCAAAAGAAAAAATTGAAGCTGCAGGCGGAAAAGCAGAAATAGTTTAATACAGGTACTAGGGCATTAAGGCACTAGGGCACTAAGAATGTAATTATACTTAATGCCATTTTGTTTTATTGTTTTATGACCTTCTATTCAGAATAATTAAATAAAGGGAATTTTAAATGACAGGAATGAGAATGCCTACTACGGCAGATTTGATGTCAATGTGGAATGCATCAGGCTTAAAAGAAAAATTAATTTTTACTTTTTTAATGCTTGTAGCTTTCAGATTTGGTATCCATCTCCCTATTTTTGGTATAAATAATGAAATCTTTGCACGTATAGCATCAGGTAACAATATCCTGGGATTTTTGGATTTGTTTACCGGCGGAGCTTTGGGGAAAGTTTCAATATTTGCACTGGGAATAGGACCATATATTACTTCATCAATCATAATGCAATTAATGGCAGTTATATTGCCGCCGTTGGAAAAATTGCAAAAAGAAGACGGAGAAGCAGGCAGAAGAAAACTTTCACAGTATACACGTTTGTTTACTGTTGTGCTTGCAGTATTCCAGTCGATTATATTTATGGCATACTTGGCACACTTACCCGGAGCAATTACTTCGGGTTTAAACCATACAATGTTTTATATTTCATCAATAATAACCCTCACAGCAGGTTCTGTGCTTGTAATGTGGCTTTCTGAACTGATTACCGAAAGAGGTATAGGAAACGGAGGTTCTTTGATAATCTTCGTAGGTATTATATCAGGAATTCCGCTATATTCTTCCAGAACTGCTCAGATGGTTTCTAATGATTCGGCTTTGATGTGGGGGTTAATTTTACTTCTTGCAATATTCTTTGTAACAATGGTATTTATTGTTATTATGCAGGAAGCAGTGAGAAAAGTTATTATAGTTAATCCAAAAAGACAAGTCGGAAATAAAGTCTACGGTGGAGTTAATACGTTTATTCCGTTTAAACTTAATCCGGGTGGCGTTATGCCTATTATCTTTGCGGTTGCAATTCTTTTGTTTCCGTCAACAATATTGAGCTTGGTAGGACAAGCTCATTTGAGCGGACATGCAGAAACAATTGTGATGTTTCTTAACAGGATATTCAATCCGAGCGGAATTACATATTATGCAATTTATTTCTTAATGATTGTTGCGTTGACATTCTTCTACGCATCAATTATGCCGAATATGCAGCCGAAAGAAATTGCTGATAACCTTAAGAAATACGGTTCCTCAATTCCGGGCATAAAGCCTGGGAGACCGACTGCTGAAGCTTTGGATAAAATTTTGACTAAAACAACATTTATCGGTGCTTTAGCATTAGGTTTGATAGCTTTGGTTCCGGCTTTTGCGAGTTATATAACCAAGATTACAACACTGCAAGGTATCGGAGCAACATCTCTGATAATCATGGTCGGTGTTGCACTTGATTTGATTAATCAGGTCAGAACACACCTTCTTGCAAGGAATTATGAATCATTCTTAAAAGAATAAATGTAGTTATAATAAAAATTTCAGGGGACAATTTTGCCCCCTGTTTTTTATATAAAATAAAATTATGATATAATACTGTCATGACAATAATATCAGATGACAATACGAAGTTTGTAAAAGAGAAAACGGAAAAGAATCCTAACATAAAGGCTGAATCTATTGAATATGACAAAACCTTTGAAAATTCGATTCGCCCGAGGGATTTTGAAAATTATATCGGTCAGAGTGAACTGAAAGAGACCTTGAAAGTCACGCTAATGGCGGCAAAAAAACGTGAGAAACCGCTCGACCACATGCTTTTTTACGGGCCTCCGGGGTTAGGTAAGACTACAATTGCAGGAGTTATTGCTTCACAAATGGGAGTTGATATAAAAATAACTTCAGCGCCGGCACTGGAAAGGCCAAGGGATATAGTGGGAATTTTGATGTCATTAAAAGGTGGAGAAATATTGTTTATAGACGAAATTCACCGTTTAAATAAAGTTGCGGAAGAAATTCTTTATCCGGCTATGGAGGACTTTATTATTGATATGACGACAGGAAAGAGTCAGTCAGCAAAGACATTAAGGATCCCTATTCCTAAATTTACATTGATAGGGGCGACAACCAAGGCGGGAGAATTGTCAAGCCCTTTGAGAGATCGTTTCGGAATGATTCACAGACTGGAATTTTATACGATAGATGAATTGGCACAGGTCGTTGAAAGAACCGCTAAAATTCTTGAAATTGAGATAACAAAAGATGGCGCAAAAGCTATTGCAAGACGTTCAAGAGGCACACCTCGTATAGCGAACAGACTTATAAAAAGGGTTTCTGATTTCGCAATTGTAAAGTATGACGGCGTGATTGATGAAAAGGTTGCAAATGAATCTTTAGACATACTGAAGATTGATGAGTTCGGGCTTGATACGACAGACAGGGCATTATTGAATTTGATAATAGATAAATATGACGGCGGACCTGTCGGAGTGGAAACTATTGCGGCAGCTTTGAGCGAAGACGTCCGAACAATAGAAGATGTTTGTGAACCGTATTTGCTTCAGGCAGGTTTATTACAAAGAACACCGAGAGGAAGAAGAGTTTCTCCGGAAGGTTACAGGCATTTGGGGTTAAAAGCGCCTTCCGAGCAGAAAACGTTGTTTTGATATGAAAAAAATTATACTTATATTTTTTACATTGTTTATGTCGTTGATATCGGCTTATGCCGATGACGAGCCTGTTATTCTGCCGTCGCAAATCGGTGTGGTGGAAGAAGTTCAATACGTTGATTATGCACAAAATGAAGAAATTCAGACAAAGCAATCTGCAAAAATAAAATTATGCAATGGTCAAAATAAAGGAAGCAGTATTTTTGTTGATAATATGCTGACAGGAAATCCTTATTACGATATTAAATTAAAAAAAGGTGTAAGAGTTATACTGCACGTTGAACAGGAGGACGGCATAACCGTCTATTCTGTTGAAGATTTAAAACGCTCCGGAGTGTTGGGATTGCTCATGTTACTTTTTTGCGGACTTTTGATATATGTAGGGAAACAAAAAGGAATATACAGTCTTTTTTCAATTATTCTAACTTGCATATTGATATATTATTGTCTTTCACCGTTGATTCTGTTTGGAGTAAATCCGGTAATAGCTACTCTTCTTATATGTATGGTATCTACGGCCGTAACTCTATATCTTGTTGGTGGATTTAACAGAAAGAGTTCTTCGGCAGTAATAGGATGTTTATTGAGTATAGTAATTGCCGGCGGTCTTTCATTTGTCACGGTAAAACTGGCAAATCTTACCGGTCTTACCAATGAAAATGCCATTTTTTTATATGCGGCACATCCCGAATTGGATTTTGTTTCAATAACAATATCAATGATAATACTGGCAACATTAGGTGCGGTTATGGATGTCGGAATGTCTATTGCAAGTACAATAAATGAAATCTATACTCTTGATAATACAAAAACCGTAAAAGAACTCTTTTTGTCAGGCATGAATGTCGGAAGAGATATTATAGGTACAATGGCAAATACACTTATTCTTGTATATGTCGGCGGGGCATTGCCTCTGCTTTTGCTCGCATCAAATATTGATTTTCAGAAGTTTATTAATTTGAATCAAGTTGTTACAGAAATTTCGGCTGCATTGATAGGGAGTATTGCAATTGTCATATGTGTTCCGGTTACGGCAATTGTTACATCGGAACTTGTAAAAAGAATACCTGAGAATTTCGATTTTTCAAGATTTGAAAACTAAATTGCATAATGATTGTAATAGTGCTATACTGTTTTAGATTTAGAGGGAGATTTATTAATGTTAAATAAAAAAAATCTAATTGTTTTATTAATGATAATGGGTTTATCTATATCAGCTGTGTTAGCAGGACCTTTTAAAGCTACTGCAAATACGAAAAGAATACCTGCGGGAACAAGATTTCAGCTTGAGTTTTTACAAGATGTTGATACATATGCAGGGGGCATTGGAGATTCTTTCACTGCAATGTTAAAAAATGAGCAGGCAAACGATTCAGGTGTTATTTTACCGGCGGGGTCTGTAGTCAGAGGAAGTATAGGAGATTTAAAAACAGCAAAAAGATTTTCAAGAGGAGCAAAATTGTATTTGGATTTTGACCATGTTGTAACTCCGTCTGGTCGTCAGATTCCTTTGGATATGGCAGTCTGCAGATTTGATAAAATATATTACGACGGGGGATTATATAAGAACTTAGGTTATGGTGAAGCTGTAAAAGACAACTTTGATATGGCTGTGGATATTACCAAAAGAGCAACTAATTACGGATTAGATGTACAGGATACGCACCCGGGATTACAATATCTTACAACACCTCTTTGTGCTGTTGGCGGTTTTATCGGCGGAGTCGGGTATCTTGTCGGAGACAGTGTAATTGATATGTTCCGTATGGGTAAAGAAGTTAAAATTAATACCGGTGATGTAATAGAAGTTCAACTTTTGAACCCTATTGATGTTCCTGTGTATTAATACATAATTTTATTTTAGTGTATTAAATCAGACTGTCCGAAATTATGTACGGGCAGTTTTATCTTTTTTATGATAGAATTTTGTTATAGCGAAATATAAAGCGAGGAATTACAATGACTGAAACTAAAATAAAAACAGAAGATTTGCCTACGGTTTATGATCCTAAAGCAACTGAAGATAAAATGTACAAATTTTGGGAGGAGGGTAAATATTTTCAGGCTGATGCTCATTCAAACAAGCCTCCTTATACTATTGTAATTCCGCCTCCGAATGTTACAGGTGTTTTGCATATGGGGCACGCATTAGATGAAACATTGCAGGATATTCTTATCCGTTACCACAGAATGAGCGGATATGAGGCATTGTGGATTCCTGGAACTGACCATGCAGGTTTGGCTACACAAAATGTTGTCGAAAAACAACTCGCAAAAGAGGGCTTGACCAGACACGATTTGGGCAGAGAAAAGTTCCTCGAAAAAACATGGGAATGGACAAATGAACATAAAAGTACAATTTTAGACCAAATGAAAAGATTAGGTGCATCATTTGACCGCTCCAGAGAAAGATTTACTTTTGATAAAGGATGTTCCGAAGCCGTAAAAGAAGTTTTTGTAACACTTTATAATAAAGGGTTAATATATAAAGGTGCTTATATAGTAAACTGGTGTCCTCGTTGTCAGTCTGCAATTTCCGATATTGAAACGGAATACGAAACAGAACAGGGGCACATGTGGGAAATATCTTATCCTTTGGTTGATGAACCGGGAGCAATTATTGTAGATACTACCCGTCCTGAAACAATGTTCGGAGATGTTGCTATTGCAGTTCATCCAAGTGATAAAAAATACTCGGAATTAATCGGTAAAAAAGTTCTTGTACCTTTGACAAACAGAACGATTCCGATTATAGCTGACGAATATGTTGATAAATCATTCGGAACAGGTGCAGTTAAAATTACTCCGGCTCATGACCCCAATGACTTTGAAGTCGGAAAACGACATAACTTTAAGCCTATATGGGTTATTGATGAAGAAGGTAAATTAAAAGAGTGTGCTGAAGTTCCGCCTGAATATCATGGTTTGGACAGATATGAAGCTCGTAAAAAAGTAGTTGACATGCTTCAATATAAAGGTTTTTTACTCAGAATAAAAGACCATGAGCATAATGTAGGTAAATGTCAAAGATGTAATACAACAATTGAACCGCTTTTGTCTGAACAATGGTTCGTAAAAATGGCTCCGCTTGCTAAAGAAGCAATAGCGGCGGTTAAAGACGGAAGAATAAAGTTCATTCCCGAGAGATGGGAAAAGAACTACCTTGGTTGGATGGAGAATATTAGAGACTGGTGTATTTCCCGTCAAATATGGTGGGGACATCAAATTCCCGCTTATTATCACAAATCCACGGGAGAGATGGTTGTTGCCAAAGAAAATCCTGATCCTGAAAATTATGTTCAGGAATCGGATTGCCTTGATACCTGGTTCTCATCAGGGTTGTGGCCATTCTCGACCATGGGATTTCCTAATTCAGAAACCGATGATTATAAGAAATTCTATCCGACAAGTGTCCTTGTAACAGGGTTTGATATTATTTTCTTCTGGGTTGCAAGAATGATTACAATGGGATTGGAATTTACCAAAAAACCGCCTTTTAGCACTGTTTATATTCACGGGCTTATTCGTGATGAAAAAGGTCAAAAAATGTCAAAATCTAAAGGTAATACGATTGACCCGGTTGAAATTATAGACAAATATGGGTGTGATGCTTTGAGATTTACTATGACATCTCTTTGTACTTATGGCGGACAGGATATCAAAATCTCTGACGAAAGATTTGAATACGGACGTAATTTTGCAAATAAATTATGGAACGCTTCAAGATTTGTACTTATGAACCTTGACGGCGTTGACAATAAGCCGTTTGACAAAGATAAATTAACTCTGGTTGACAAGTGGATTTTGAACCAATTAAATGAAACCGCAAAAACTGTTAATGAATATATGAAAGAGTACAGAATCGGTGAAATTGCTCATACTTTATATGATTTCTTCCGCAGTGAATATTGCGATTGGTATGTTGAAATTGCGAAGATTCAACTTGCCGAACCTGAATTAAAGATGAATACTCAAAGAGTATTAAGATACGTTCTTGATGAATCCTTGAGATTATTCCATCCTATTATGCCTCATATAACCGAACAAATCTGGCAAGGAGTAAAAGGGTACGGTCTTGGTCGTGAAAACGAGCCGAGTGCATTAATTATAGCGGAATATCCCGTATACAGAGAAGAGTTGAGCTACAAAGCTGAAGCAGAAGAAATGAAATTAGTATTTGATACAATCACTTCCCTCAGAAACGTAAGACAGAGTTTTAATATACCGACTTCTGCAACAGTTGATGTAGAAATTAGGGCTAACGGCAGAGAAAAAGAAATTTTTAATGCAATAGAAAGTTATATTCACCGACTTGCAAAGGTGAATAATATATCATATGCCGATGTTAATGCGCCAGTTCCGCCCAAATCTGCAACAGCAGTAGTTTCTAATTCAAAACTTATTGTTCCGCTTGCTGATTTGATTGATTTAGATGCGGAAATCTCAAGACAGAATAAAAAACTTGAAAAACTTGTAAATGAGAAAAATTCTCTTCTCAGCAGAATGAAAAACGAAAAATTTGTAGCCAACGCTCCAAAAGAGCTGGTTGAACAAACAAATGCACGAATTGAAGAATTAGATGGGCAGGAAAAAATTATTCAAGATTTAATTAGCTCATTAAAATAGTTAATGCGGTTATATTAACTTTTCTGTTTTTGTATTAAAATCTTTGGCTTTTGAATATTAGCTGATGAAACATTTGTGTTACTTAATTATCCGGCGAGGGAATTAAAAGTTTTTTCATAACGTTTATCATATTATTTATGAAAGATGATAAATATTATGATAATTTGCAATATAACAGCTGTATTTCAAAAGGCATTTGTTCTGTGAATCCGAGAACATCAGCTTTACAAAATGTTTTGAGTTTGTATCTCCATCTTTGTGCAAAATATTGTTTAAAATTGTTAGAAAAAGATGCTTTAAAAAAGGATATAAAGGAATTTATACTTAATACTGTTGCAATTTCGGTTTCTAATCCGGAATTTACAGAAAACGGTTTTATTGTATCAATAGACAGATTAAAGGAAATTTTGCCTGAAATAATAAAAACGTACAACATATTATATGAAAAGAACGATTTTGATGGGGAGGACATTCTACTATCGGATATTTTTAAAAAATGTGGAAATATAGTTGAAGCAATTAAGTTTGGAGAATATATTTTCAAAACACACGTGCAAAATATTCCGGTTAGTATACGGGATATGTTTAAAATCATGCTGATTATTGCAAAAAGTTTGTGTATAAATTTGCTTGATTTAGAGAGTTATAATTTAAAAGCAGAGAATAATGTTTTTTTTAATGATGTTTTGCTTCTTCTAAACTCTTTAAATCCTCAAAATACAAATATAGATGATTTAAAGGAAATAATATATAAAGCATCCGAAAGCAATACCAAACTTATGGAATTATTGCATAAAGAGCAGGAAAAGCGTTATGGCAAACAAAGCGCAGCAAATATATCATATACAACTACTCCATCGAAAGCGGTGTTGGTTGTAGGTTCTAATATAAGCGAATTAGAGATAATATTAGAAAATCTGAAAAATACGGATATAGATGTTTATACCCATGACGATATGATGATTGCACATACATTTCCTAAATTCAAGGAATATAAAAATTTAAAAGGTCAATATGGACATGGTGTGGAGAATTGTCTTATTGATTTTGCGACTTTCCCCGGACCGATTATTTTAACTAAACATTCTTTGCATAATATTGAAAACTTATACAGAGGTCGTTTGTTCACAACGGATTTTAATTTTTATAAGGGCGTTATAAAAATTGAAAATGCTAATTACAGTGAGGTTATAGAATCTGCAAATACGGCAAAAGGATTTAAACGGGGCAAAGTTTGTGAAACTGTTACTATTGGTTATAATTACGATGATGCAACTACTCTTATTCAATCAAAACTTGGTACAGGTCTATATAAAAAGATTGTAGTAATAGGTATTCAGAACTATTCTTCGGAGCATAAAGAGTATTTCGAAAAACTTATAAAACTTATTGCAGATGAAATTTTGATTATTTCGTTTTCTTATACTTCGCAAAGAGACAATTTTTTACATTTTAATGCTTGTTTTGATTCATATGCTGTTGTAAGAATAGTTTCTTTTTTACTAAAATTTAATATTTTAACGGATGTCTTTTTGCCAAAGTGTACCAGAAATACGGTAACCGAAATGATACATTTTGCAAAGTTCAAGTATCTTACTGTGTATATGGGTGAATGTGAACCTATTATGATAAATCCCTCAATGAAAAGAACTCTTACCGAAATGTTTAACATAAAAGTAATTGATTCTGCAAAGAAAGATTCGGCATTTGTAAACAAATTGTCAAAAGAGTAAATTTATTGTATATTTTAGCTATGAAAAAAGTTTTTGATTTAACAAACAGATATATTATTATTGCAACACCACTTTTGATTTTTTTATTTTTGTTAAGTGTGTATTTTTTAGTTGTAATGCAAAACGGACAGTTAATAAAATTGATGTTTTCCACGGTATTGATATTTTTAATGTTATCTGCATTTATATCAGGGTGGGGAAATATGATTAAATCGGCAGTGCTTGAAAAAAATTATGATGAACCTTATCTGATTATTAAAGATTTTATTTCGGGAGTTGGTGAATATTTCTTACAAGTTGCCGGCATGCTGTTTATCACTTTTCTATTTGCTTTTCTTCTTTTTATTTTAACGTATTTTGCCGGAATAAATTTAATCGGAGATATCGGAGTTTTATCTTCGGATTTATCCGGTGCATTAGCCGGGAATGAGGCTTTAAAGGCGTTTTTAACATCATTGTCTGCAGAACAACTTTTGAAATTGAATATGTGGAATTTTTTGATACTTGCCGCTATGAGTATTTTTTATTTTTTAACAATGTTTTTAATGCCGGATTTATTTTTTGTAAATAAAAACCCTTTAAAAGCTATATTAAATTCTCTTAAAAATTTATTTAGTAAAAAAATATTACTGAATATCGGGGTATATTTACTAATTTTTATTTTTAACTTTATGATATCTATTTTTTCTGCACTATGTTCGGCAAATCCCATTTTGAGTTTTGTTATGACATTAGTTAATTTTTACTTTATATGTTTTGTTGCGATAGGTATCTTTTACTATTATAACAAGAACTTTGTAAATTTTCATTTGGGAAACTCTGTTGACACATATATCTAAGATAGTAATCTTATCATTTCCTGAGCTTCTTCATTTTCGGGGAATATATTTACAACTTTGTCTAAATAGACCAATGCACTGTCATTTTCTCCGAGTTCTTTATAGCAGCGTGCAATATCCATCATAACAGAAATGCTTTCGGGGGATTTTTTATTAATTGCTGCAAAAATATTCAGAGCTTGTTCATAATTGCCGAGCTTAAAGTATGTAAGGGCAAGGGTATTCATTGTTTCTATATCCGGATTTTGTTCTACGGCATGTACAAGATAACGTTTAGCTTCGTCATATTCTCCCTTAGCGTATAAAATTCTTCCTGCACAGAACTGTACGTATTCGTGCTCAGGTTCGATTTCAAGAGCTTTTTTAATGTATTTTTCTGCCTCATCAAGCTGATTAAGAACAAGTTTATTCAAAGCCATAAATACCAGAGCCATAACATTATCAGGCTCTATTTCAAGAGCTTCGGTGTAATAGCGTTCTGCTTCATTATTTTTTGAAATGGAATACAGAAAATTTCCGTATTCAAATATAATTTCAAAATCATTAGGGGCCAGTTTTAATGCAGTTTTAAATTCATCTTCAGCATAATCAAACAATCTTTTATTCAAATATATTATAGCCAAATCTTTATGAGCTTTGGCGAGTTCAGGATTCATACGTATAACTTTTTTCAGCATTTTTTCCGCCGTATCTGTATCACAAAGGGTGGAAGATATAATTGCGTATTGATGTAGTGTTTCTGCTGTCGGAGCTTTTTTTAAAATGATTTTTTCATAAAGGTCTTTTGCCTTACTGTATTGTTTGGTTTTTAAGTATAAGTTTGCCAATTTTTGTGCAGGCATAATAAATGTCGGATTTATATATAGCATATTTTCCAGCATGGAAATGGCAGTTTGATAGTCATGCAAAGCCTCGTAACACTTAACCATATTGTATTTATAGGTATCTTTGTCCGGAAACAGAACAGAAAGATGTTTGTAATGTTTTAAGGCGCAGTCATAATCTTTAATATTTATTTCTGACATTGCAAGTGAAGAAAGAAATCTTTCATCTTCTTCATCAATTTCGACGGCTTTTTCAAAATACTTTATAGCATTAATATGGTCTTGTTTTATTTGATACACAGAACCTAAGTTAAAGTAGGCCATTGCATTATTTGAATCCATATTTAATATCATCTTGTATGTATCAATTGCTTTTTCGGTCTCTCCCATTGCTACATAACATGTTCCTATACTGTTCAAAACTTCAGTTTTTTCCGGAGCTTTTTCATGTGCTTGATTTAAAAATTTAAATGCGGTATTAAATTCTTTTAAATCCATAAAAGTAGTGCCGACTATAAAATCGTATAAATATTCTTCGGGGAATAATTTTGATGCTGTCTCCGCATATTTTATTGTGTTAGGATTGTCTTTTAATTTTAACAGAATAAGACACAGGAACTTATATGCATCATTATATTCCGGACGCAGCTCAATTACTTTCAAATAATAATTTTTTGCAGAGATATAATCCTTTAAATTTTCATAGCACTTTGCAAGGTAAAAATTTGAAGTAGCATCTTCAGGTGTATATTTAACCACAGATTCAAAATGCTGGCATGCTTTATTCCATTGCCCCAAATTAACATATGTTAGTCCGGCAAGCTTTAGCAGCATAACATTTTCATGATCTGCAAGCAGAGCTTCTTCAATAAGGTTTTTGGCTTCTTCAAAGTTTTTATCCCCTATAAGTTCGTTAATTTTTTCTATATCAGACATTTATTTTCCCTTTTGTTAAGATTAATCATTATACAGAGGTTCTATCCGCCAAAGTAATTTTTTAATCCTGTGGACAGATTTTTGCTTTTACAAAGTTTTTTTAGTTTGGAAATCGCTCTGTTTTCTATTTGTCTTATTCTTTCTCTGGAAACTCCATATATTGAACCTATTTCATCAAGAGTTTTTTTAGTTCCGTTATTATTTAGACCAAATCTCAAAATTAAGATATCTCTTTCTTTTTGGCTAAGTTGTTCAAGCATTACTTTTATATCGTCAAGCAGATTTTCTTGCGATACTCTGGATTCAGGCGCAAGAGTGGACTCATCGACAATATAGTCTATAATTTTGTTTGAATCATCTTTTTGTCCTGTCGGAGTGTCAATGCTTATTGTTGACTGTGTTGATTTAATTATTGATGTCAATTTTGCTACTGATATTCCAAGCTTATCGGCTATTTCCTGCTTAACAGGCATTCTTCCGAGTTCGGTTGTTAATTCTATTGTAGCTTTTTTTATTTTATTAATTGATTCTATCAAGTGAATCGGAAGTCTTATGATTCTGGCCTTATCAGCAATCGCTCTTGTTATTGACTGCTGAATCCACCATGTTGCATAAGTTGAAAATTTATAGCCTTTTGTATAATCGAATTTTTCAGTAGCACGAATCAATCCCATATTCCCTTCCTGAATTAAATCAAGAAATGATAATCCTCGGCCTATATATTTTTTTGCGATGCTTACTACAAGTCTCAAGTTAGCATTTATTAATACTTTGCGGGCAAACTCACTTTGCGTTTCATATATTTGTTTTGCGACTTCTAATTCTTCTTGAGCAGAAAGCAGAGGAATCTTTCCGATTTGTTGAAGATAAATTCTTACCGAATCATCCGAATTTACAGAATTTAAGCTTTCTTGCGTTTTGGGTTCCTCGATAGAAATATTTTCGTCATCATCATCCATTTCATCGACAGACTCCATACTGTTAAAATCTATGCCCTCATCTGAAATATCATCATTGATAATTCCCAGTGAATTTTTTTTTCTCGGCATACAAGCCTCCTATTTTTTATTGAATTTTAGAAATTAGTTTTTGTCTGACACTTTCAAATAATATTATAGCAGCAGCATTGGAAACATTTAAAGAATTAAATTTTGTTAACATTGGTATTTTTACTTTGAAATCCGCAATATTAAGCAAAGATTTTGAAATTCCGGCATGCTCCGCTCCCATAATCAATGCAAAATTCATTCCTGCATAGTCAATGTTATAATAATTATCATTTGCGTGATGGTCGGATGCAATTACCCAGTAGTTGTGTTCTTTAAGTTTTTGCACTGCTGATACAAGACTGTTAACTTTTATTATAGATATATAATTAACGGCTCCTGCACTCGTTTTGTCGACTATTGAGTTTACAACGGCTCCTCTTCGTGACGGAATTATAATTCCCTTTACTCCGGCACATACTGCTGACCTAATTATTGCGCCTAAATTGTGCGGATCTTCAATTCCATCTAATACTACTACAGATGAAGTTTCTTCTTGATATTTATTTAAAAAATCGTCCAATTCGACATATTTTATAGGGGATAATAGTGCTATAACTCCTTGATGTTGCGTATTTGGAGCAATACTATTTATCTTCTCTTTCTTAACAAATTGAAATATAATTCCGGATTTTTGTGCCAGTGTTTTAATTGTCTCGATTTTCTCATCGCAATGCATGCTCTCTGTTATTAATATTTTGTTAAAGCTGCGAGCTCCTGATTCTAAAGCTTCTATAACTGCATTTTTCCCGTAAATGTAATAATTTTCTGTCAACCTAAATCCTTTCCTTATACGATTTTTTTTTATGTTTCATAAATGTGGAGTATACAAATGTTTTTTTTTATTGTACAATAAAAAAAAATAGGAAGAAATGAGCATGGGATTAAACATTAAGAAAAAGAATATTGTTGGTGTTTCTGTTACACCCGGTATAGGCATCGAAGTCGCCGTCATAGATTACTCAAGACGTATGTTGGTTAATTACATTTCCAAGCCTTTTAAATTTGGAAACAAGTTGCAAGGTGATTTTGACTTGGATATTTTTAAAGAGACACTCTATGATGCTTTGGTTGACTTAGGAGTTCCCCAAGGTGCATCAATCGTATTGAACTTGCCGTCTACTGTATTTGGAGTTAAAGACTGGCCGGCTTCAATTGATAAGGCTCAACTTGCCGGGAATATCGAAGATGATATTTTGGAAGTTCCGGTGTTCAAAGATAATTTTGACGAGCCTGCGTACAGTTATTGCATACTTCCAAATTCGACAATTCAATTTAATAAAGTTGCGTATGCAGCTCTTCCAAAGAGTTTGCTAATAGAAATAGCGTTACAAATAAAAGATTTGAAGTATAAACTAGTTGCTATTGATGTTTCGGCAAATTCGACTTTGAATGCATTGATTTATACCGGCAGGGTTGATATTTCTCCAAATATAAATTGGGTAATGCTCACTGTGGAAAGTGGATGTTTCCGAATTTTTGCAATGCAGGGTAAGAATTATATTGATTGCGTAGAAGAGGATATAAGCATTGGTAAAGTTTTAGGTGATGAGGAAAATTACAATACTATTATTAGTGCTGTTACTCCGATATTAAAGAGTATCCCATCATCGTTACTCTATATAATTTCAAAAACAGATATAATAAGTGCCGAAACTTTGGCTTCGAAATTGGAATATAAGGCTCAGATAGTTCATCAGGAGGCAAACAGCTTTAACCAAGCACCATTAATTGATATGGCTGTTGAAATTGATCCCGAAATCGGACGTTTAGTATCTTTTGATGTAATTGGTGCGGCTATTAAAAAAGATTTTGGAAGTAATGCTTCTGCTCAGTTGAATTTATTTAATGAGCAATTGGGTGATATCTATCTAAGTCAAACGCCACCGAGGTTTATGGGAATTGAGCTATCAGTCGATAATATGCTAAGATACGGAGTAATTTTGGGCATTGTTATATTGGCTTTAACGTTGTCTGCCGCTTATTATTTTAGTACTGAAGCACAAACAAGAGAAGCAAAGATTCAAGAGTTAAATAATGATATAGCAAAAATTGATGCATTCTTGAAAGAGCATGAAGATATTTCATCTCAGAAGTTTTCAGAGGCTGATGAAATCAGGATGGGTATAACTGATAATAAGAATGTTTATTCTTATTATACAATTGTAGGAACGGAGATTCCTAAGAAATTGTGGTTGACTTCTCTTAAGTTAGGTGATGAAATAACGATTGAAGGACAGGCTGATAATTTGGAAAGTGTATACGGATTCTTTAGAAATATTAAAGATTATAATCCGACCTCTCCGGTTAAGTTACAAAAATTGGGACTTGCCGGTAATCGTAATGCTGCAGGATTTTCGGAAATATCCGGTGAAGATTTTGACTCAGAGTCGATATTAACTACGTTAAATGCTGATTTCTACGAGTTCAGAATTTCTAACAAAGCCGGTACAAGTTCAGATGCCGGTAGTGATAAAAAGAATAATGACAGCAGAAATGCACTTCCTGATTTAGAACCGCTAGAATAATAAAAGGATTGAGTGATGGATAAATATAGTAGATATTATGGTATAGTTGTATTTTTAATTATAGTACTTGCTGCAGGTATCTTTGGTTATATGTCTTTTAAAAAAGAGTATGACAGATTAAACTCTGTTACAAGTGCATTAGAACAAAAAGAACAAGAATACAATAACAAACTTGAACAGAAAAAAATCGTTGAGCGAAAGTTGGCACAGTTAAAATCTGCAGCGACGTCTGCAGGAAAGAAAATATATGCTCCGCTGGATGCTGATTTAGGTAATGACACGTTATTTTTTACACTATATAGTGATTTAATTGAGATGATTCATTCCAATTCTATCAAAATTAAATCAATGGAGTATGTGTACAATCCTGAAAATGATGCTTTTGTAAAATTCAGCAAGGATATGTATTTTGTTTGTGAAGTAAATATGGAGTTAGTTTCAAATTATTCACAGCTTGGTAAATTTATACAGGAAGTTGTTCAATATCCGTATTATATCAGAATTTTAGATATAGATGTAAAACCTTATGATAAGGATAAGAAAATTCTGATAACTAATGCAAGTGTAAGATTATATGCAAGAACTACACCTGAAATAAAACTTGATGAAGATGAATCTTCAGAATCACCAAAAGAAGAAACAACAAGCGGTATAGGTGCAGAACTTGAAGATGTTGAATAAATAGGGTATTTTAATTGTAAACAAATAGAGTGTTTTTTGGTCACTCTATTTGTTTATTCATAGTATTTGTAATAAATAATTATTTTATTAATTCATCTGCAAGCGGAGTTTCGACTTTACCGTTAAGGGTTTTAGAAACCTTCTTTATATTTTGTGCTAAAGTCTCCATTTCGTCTGTCCATACGAAGTATTTATTTACATATTTTTCTCCTGTTTCAAAGTCACCTGACAATTGTACTTCTATGATTCTTTCAAGCATCTTTCTTGCTGCAGCAACCATTTTTTCAATATTTATATCTAAAACACCATCTTTTGAAATAGTTATTGCTCCCTCTTGAATAAAGAAATAATTTTGCATGACAGAGCGAACTCTGTGAGCCTGACTCATTGTGGGTTTCGACATCATCATATTGTCTGCTGCATAAGTTACTATAATTTGTTCTCGTTGCTCTTTTGTATACATGCCTGCATCTGTCAAAACATCCAGCATAGACAATGAAACCATATCGGCTTTGTTTTCTTCTATAATGGATTTATATTTGCCTAAACCTTCTGTTCCGGATTTCGGTCCTAAAGAGTGTCCGTTTTCGTGACCTACGGTAAACCAATGGTCAGCTTCATCATTATAGAATTTATGCAAATCTTTATTCAAAATAGCATCAAGTCTTTTTTGCAATTTTTCTCTTGCATCTTCTGATGTAATAAGCCTAATCTGTCTATGGTAAACATTTCTTCTCCCCCCATCAAGTTTTGTTATGGACCACTTGTCATCATTAGGCAGATTCTCCGCAAGGGTTATTCCGGCTCTAAATTCGCCGACATCACCGGTTACGGTTACCAAATCTGCATCCACCATTGTTTGTTTTGATTCTTTATCGGGAGAAATATTCTGTTCATATTTATCATTAAACGGCATATTTTGTGCCATTAGGGGTAAATATTTTTTTACATTTAATATAGCATCCGTTCCCTTTTTATTAATAATTCCGACACGTCCTCCAAGAAAATCTTTTGCGACAGGGACAATACCTGCCTTGTCTAAAAGTTCTTTCAGTTCTGGATTTTCAACAACTGTTTCCGTCATTTCGTCTGAATAATTTTCTCTTGTTATAGTAAATTCTAAAGGTGTATCCTGTAATGTTGCCCATTTTTTATCAGCATAGGCATCTAACATAGAATCAGGAGTTCTTAATGCCTTTGCTTGTAATCTTAAAAACTCGTTGAAATCTTTATTTGTGGAAACCTCTGCAGCTTTATCCAGTTCATCTGCCATATATGCAAAATCGTCTTTAAATTTGTCGATATAATCTGTTGCAATAAGCTCATCTCCGTTTCTTTCCACAACCGAACGTTGATTAAGAATTTTTTCAACTTCTTTATTTTTTCCTTCGTTAAGCATTTTAATCAAAATTGAATGAAATTCTTCTTTTTCCAAATCTTCGGGAAAAAGAGCTTTACCGGCTCTCATATTTATTACACCGTTCTCGTCTTTGGCAAGTTCTATCATGTGGGATTCTCTGTCTAACGCACAAACACCTTTTTGTGCGTCAAAAAGAATTTTAGTTAACCTTGCATCTTCATTTCCGTTTTCAATTTCTTTTTCCAAATATTCCTTGAAAGGAAGATTGTGAAAATTATCAAGCTGCATATTTATTTTATCTAAAACCAAAGCTGCACGAACAAGATGCTTTAATGCCTCTTTATCTCCGTTAGCCAATTCCAAATATTCCGGTGCGTCAACAGCAAGCATTTTTTTTGTTGTTAAGTAATCCTTATGTGTACGTTTTTGTAGTTCTTCAGTTGATAAATTCAGTTCATATTTCATATACAAAGCTCCTTCTGCATAATTTTGCAACAATTATATCATATTTTAGGATTAATTATTCATTCTTTGTTCTTCTGATTTTATAAATTCGCAATCTGACATAAGTCTTTTATCTTCCATAGCACTTATTAATTCATCAATTTTATTAATTTGTTTTAATTCAAATCCTACTTCCGCAAGTAACACACAGTCATTACACAGTCTGTATTTGTCGTATTGTACGGAACCAGCGAGAGGTTTAGTTTCTCCGCATGCGTCACATTGAAAATATTCATACTCGGAATCGGGATTTTCTTCTATATCGTCTAACTTCATCTGTTCCACTACAAGTTGCATTTCTGCTATAACTTCTTCTTTTGATTTCATAATGCTTACCCCTCTTTACCCCTCCTCGCATAATCGCTTCATTTCTTTTACCGCTTGCTCTAAACCGACAAATATTGCGCGTGCAATTATTGAATGTCCTATATTTAATTCAACAATATTCGGTATTTCGTGCATTCTTTTAACATTTCTGTAATTAAGTCCATGCCCTGCGTTTACTTTTAATCCGAAATTTTGAGCAAAAATAGCAGCACCTTTCAGGTCATTAAAAGCTTTATCTTCATCTGTCGTACCAAAAACCTCTGAATATCTCCCCGTATGCAGTTCAATAAAAGGAGCGCCCGTTTTTGAAACAGCTGATATTTGATGAATATCAGGATCTATGAAAAAACTTACCTCAATATTTTTTTCTAAAAGCGGTTTTGTAAATTTTATGGCTCTGTCCAACTGTCCTTCAACATCCAATCCGCCTTCGGTTGTAAGTTCCTGTCGTTTCTCCGGAACAATACAAACGGCATGAGGACGGTACTTTAAAGCAATTTCCTGCATTTCATCAGTCATTGCCATTTCGAGATTCAATCTTACATGAGGAAGCATTCTTATTGCCTCAACATCTTCATCTTTTATATGCCTTCTATCTTCTCTTAAATGCGTTGTTATTGACTCTACACCGCATGACTTACAAATTCTTGCGGCCGTCAACACATCCGGCTCGGTTCCTCCTCTTGCATTTCTTAATGTTGCAACATGATCTATATTTACACCTAATAACATCCTTTTAACTCCTTTATTCTGTTCAATTTTAATAATGCAGTGTAAGTAGGAAGTATTGTAATATTATTATCCGCCGACTTTCCTATGTAATCAACAGCATTATTGATATTTTTAATAATTTTAATATTGTTTGTATTCAATCCCGAGTATTTCAATCGTAATGCGATATCTTCCGCTCTTGTACCGGAGACAACAAGTTCTTTTTTTATATCTTTTAAAAACTCAAATTCTGCATCCCAAAGCCATGAAATATCCCTACCGTCAGCATAATTGTCATTTATAATGATTAGTATATTAGAATCTTTATCGATTGTTTTTAAGACTTCATTAGCTCCGACCGGATTTTTAATAAGTTGAATTAATGTTCGCTTACCGTTTAATATTTTAACTTCACTTCTGCCAAAAGCGACTTTAAAAGTTTGAAGATTTTGTTGAATATTATTAATTCCTAGTTCAAGTGCAATAGAGATTGCACCTATTGCATTGTATGCGTTAAAAAGACCTACAAGATTAATATTATATAGTATACCGTTGATATTTATTTCAGAATGGTTTTTGTATAAAGTAACAGTAGCTTCATATTTTACTTCAGGTCTTTTATATCCGCATTCACAATAGTAATGCCCTTGTTGTGCATAGAATTTTTTTAGATATTTCAAAGTTTTACCGCATGGACATGTAAAAATTTCTTCTGTTTTACTTTTCTTTAAAGAGTATTCTTCTGTATAGATGACTTCTTTTATTCCGTAATAAATTTTATTTTTAGCTTCCAAACTGGCTACCAGAGGGTCATCAGCATTTAATATTAAGGTAATATTATCCTTAAGATTGATTCCGTTTTGAATAAATTTTTTTGTTGTTGCAAGTTCACCGTATCTGTCAAGCTGGTCTCTAAAAAGGTTTGTAACAAGCAGATAATCAGAATCAAATTTTTTGAACACAGGTTCAACGTTTGCTTCATCCAGTTCGATGACAGAATATTCTGTTTTTTTGAACGGATTAATTTGAAGAGCAAGTGCGTTAACAACGCCGTTAAGCATATTCGCACCCATTGAATTATTAATAATGCTGTTTCCGGATTCTTCAATTAAGTGTGATATCAGTCCAGAGGTGGTAGTTTTTCCGTTTGTCCCGGTTATATTAATTTTTTTCAGTGAAATATATTTATTCGCATATTTCAAAAAATCAGGGCAAAATTTTAGAACAAACATGCCAATTACGGATGTTCCTGAAGAAAGTTTGGTAAAAGTTAAAAATTTATATGCTAATTTTGCAAATATTAGCGAACAAAAAAATACAAAATTTCTCCATCTTTCCCAAATCATATTTAAATAGTCCCATAATCGTATTCTATTTTTTTCAATAATAGAATATAATTAATCATAATACAAAAATAACGGAAGAACTATGTTGTTGAATATTGAGACGATTATTGTTTTTATTGCGGAAATTATAATAGCGTATACTTTAATTACAAAGCTTATGTTATTAGATAAATCAATTCTTCATATTAACGGCACGGTGTCAGAATTGAATCCGGAAATCAGGGATGTATCTGTTTTGATAAGAAAAATATCAGCTCAATATGTAGAATTTGCGCGTGAATTTGAAGAAAAAATTATTAATAAAAGAAATAATTCATTGATAAATCAATTGAATAGAATTTTAATTGCATTGTTGTTAATGAAACTGAATGTCGGGTTTATAAAAAAGATACGAAAATCAAAACACTTTAAAATACTGAGCAAGGGTTTATCTATGCTTAAATATATGTTATAATGCTAGTTAATATAGAATACAGAAAAGAGGTAAATATGAGTAAAGAAGACAATTCTTCAATTTGTTTTGGTTTAGGGCTGCTCGCAGGAGTTCTGGGCGGAATTGCTGCCGGTATTCTTTTTGCTCCGTGTCCTGGAGAAGAAATGAGAGCAAAGGTAAAGAATACAGTTAGTGACTTGGCTGAAAAATATTCTCCTGAAGTTCAAGAGGCAAAAAAACAAGCACTCGAATCTATTGACTTAATTAAATATAATCTTGAAAGACAATACAAAAAATTTGGCAATATGCTTAAATCAAAAAAGATGAGAAGAGCAAAAGAACTTGAAGATATGAGTGATTATGATTTTAATTAAGAGCGGGGGTAAATAATTGATGGATAATGCAGCACAATTAAATACAAGTCTTACTTTTTTAGCTTACGGGACACTTATAATTGTTTTTCTCGTTGGAGGAATGCTTGCAAAAGTTCTCTATGATTTGTCCAAGCTTACAAGGAATGTTGATGAAACGGTTATAATTGTTAAGACAGAACTTGAACCTACATTAAAGAATGTAAATAAATCGGTAGAAATTGTCAGCGGTGTTATTATAAAAACTGATGAAAATATTAAAAAAGTAAAGGGGTTTATTGCAAAAACACCGTTAAAATTAATCAGCGGGTTTTCAAAACTTTCCGATAAAGCTTCAAAAGGTTTTTGGGGCGGAGTAGCTGCAGCTTTGAAAATGTTTTCAAAAAAATCAAAAAATAGTCATATTGATTAGACAGTATATGAATAAACAAATATATAATATAGGTTAAACTACAAACAAAGGAGAAAATATTATGTCAGTAACAAGATTTTTAGCAGGTTTTGCAGTAGGTGCAGTAATTGGTGCGGTAGCAGGTGTTTTGTTAGCACCGAAGTCAGGTGAAGAAACACGTGAGATGATTGGAGATTTCGCATCCGATATAGCCAAAAAGACAGATGAAAGGGTTAAAGATATTCAAAAAAAAGCGGATGATATAGTTTCTGATGTTCAGGAAAAAAGTGAAGAAATTATGTCCAAGTTATCCGATATGCTCGGTAAAAAAGAAGAAAAAGAAGCATAATCCTTTATTAAAGAATTAAATATTTAAAAAAAAGAGCCGATTAAGGCTCTTTTTATTTATAAAATACGATTATACCCGTTGACTCTTTACCGAGATTAGTGTTTGTGCTATTATCCTGTTAATTGGAGAGGATATGTAATGATAAGTTTATTATTAAAGTTGTTAGGGGATCCTAACGAAAAAAAAGTAAAAAAAATAATGGGCATAATTGACCATATAAATGCACTTGAGCCGGAATATCAGAAATTATCAGATGCAGAACTTCGTGCAAAAACGGATGAATTTAAGGCTATTTTAGCAAAGCGTCCGAAATCTGATAATGTCAAAGCAGATAGAATTTTGGAAAAAGATGCTCTCGATAAGATTCTACCTGATGCTTTTGCTACTGTTCGTGAGGCAGGCAGACGTGTTTTAAATATGCGCCATTTTGATGTTCAGCTTATAGGCGGATATTTTCTCCATAACGGTCATATTGCAGAAATGAGAACAGGTGAAGGTAAAACTCTGGTTGCAACTCTTGCTGCATATCTTAATGCTCTGACAGGAAAGGGAGTCCATGTTGTAACCGTAAATGATTACCTAGCTAAACGTGACAGCGAATGGATGGGGCAGATTTATACATTCTTAGGATTGTCAGTTGGTGTAATTCTTTCCAACCAGCACGACAGTGAGGAATTTAATCGTAAAAGAGCAGCTTATGCTTGCGATATTACATATGGAACTAATAATGAGTTTGGATTTGATTATTTAAGGGATAATATGGCATCTTCCAAGGAAATGCTTGTGCAAAGACCATATAATTATGCAATAATCGACGAAGTTGACAGTATTTTAATAGATGAAGCTAGAACCCCACTTATAATTAGCGGACGGGTTGAAAAATCCGCCGACACATATAATATGATGGCAAAAATCGCTCCCCAATTAGAAAAAGATAAGGATTATGAGGTTGATGAAAAGAATAAAAATGTAATCTTTACCGAAGACGGAATTGACAGAGCACAGGAATTAATCGGATGCAAAGATTTGTTTGATATCAATAATCAATATGCACACGATTTATTAAATGCATTAAAAGCAAAAGAATTGTTTATAAAAGATACCGATTATGTTGTAAAAGACGGCGAAATTATGATTGTAGATGAATTTACCGGAAGAATGATGCCGGGCAGGCGTTGGTCTGACGGACTTCATCAGGCTATTGAAGCAAAAGAAGGGGTTCAAATTCAAGATGAAACTCAAACGCTTGCAAGTATTACTTTCCAAAATTTATTCAGACTGTATCCCAAACTTTCCGGTATGACAGGTACGGCGATGACGGAAGAAGCTGAATTCGGAAAGATTTATAATCTTGAAGTAACCGCAATACCGACAAACAGAACGGATATAAGAATAGATTATCCAGATGTAATATACAAAAATGAACGCGGTAAATATAATGCGGTTGTAAAAGATATAATAAAACAACATGAAATTGGTCGTCCTGTTCTTGTAGGTACTGTAAGTATTGAAAAATCAGAGTATATTTCGGCTTTACTAAAGCAAAAAGGTATAAAACACAATGTATTAAACGCAAAACAACATGAACGCGAAGCATACATAATCGCTCAAGCAGGTCGTGTCGGTGCGGTTACAATTGCTACAAACATGGCAGGGCGTGGTACGGATATACTTTTAGGCGGTAATGCGGAATATCTTGCAAAAGAAGAACTGGACAAGAGAAACATATATCCGGATTCTCCTAATTATGAACAATTGAAAGATGAAGCACTCGCTCAAGCACGTGCAATTACGGAAGAAGAGCATGCAAAAGTTGTCAAGCTTGGCGGTCTTCATGTAATAGGGACTGAAAGACATGAATCAAGACGTATTGATAACCAGTTGAGAGGTCGTGCGGCAAGACAGGGTGACCCAGGTTCTACAAGATTTTTCTTGTCATTAGAAGATAATCTTATGAGAATATTTGGCGGGGATAAAATTACAAACCTGATGAATATGTTGAATGTTGAAGAGGATATGGCAATTGAATCTTCTCTTATTACAAGACAGATACAATCAGCGCAGAAAAAAGTCGAAACTTATCACTTTGATATTCGTAAAAGCGTACTTCAATATGATGACGTTATGAATATTCAAAGAGAAAAATTCTACTCTCAACGAAGAAAGGTTCTTGACGGTAAAAACTTGAATGAAGACATCAAATTTATGATAGATAAAGAAATTGACAGGCTTTTAAAGAGTTATATCACTCCGGAAATGAATCCGGAAGAATATATTCCTGATGATTTGAATACATTGATTAAGGAATTACATTCAAATATACCACAGCTTTCGTACATAACCGTAGATGATATTAAACCATATAGATATTCAAGGATATATGATTCAATCAGAAATGCGGCACAAAAAGCATATAAAGATCATGAAGAAGAGATTATAAACTTTTATAATTCAATTATGACTCAATATGATCCGAATACGCCGTTGCAGAAGGTGTTTTCAGATGATAATATAATGCGAAGTCTTGAAAGGGATGTCTTGTTAAGAGTTGTTGATAATCAATGGATAGATCACCTTCACAACATTGATATGTTGAGAGAAGGAATCGGACTTCGTGCATACGGGCAAAAAGATCCGCTTATTGAGTACAAAAAAGAGGCGTATGACCTTTATAATAAAATGATGTATGAAGTGCAGAGCAATACTGTCAGATACATTTTCCGTGCAAAATTCGGAATACAATTTGTATCTGATGACGGTGTTGAAATGATTGACCAGAAATAAATTCAAAATTTTATTTGCCTACATAATTTCTGAATTCATATTTATGCTAGAATTGTTACAGTATAAATAAGAGGGATAAATATGAGAAAGTTTTTAAAAATATTCGGATTTTGTGTATTGGGTATTTTCGTTTTAGCGTATTTAAGTTTTTTATTTGTTTTTCCAAACGCAGTTGATATAAATAAATTCAAACCTGATTTGCAAAAGATTGTTAAAGAACATACAAATCTGGATTTGGATTTTGAAAACGCAAAAATTATTACAACCCCTCTTTTGAGTGTCGGAATTAAAGCTGACAATATCTCCGTAAAACTTCCCGACGGTTCTGTTATACTAACTGCTGATGATTTAAAAACAAGAGTCGCGCTCCCTAGTGCACTTTTGCTCACCGTAAAAGTATCTTGTTTTGAGCTTAATAATCCGTTTATTAATTTGGAAATTTTGCAAAACAACAAATATAAAGTTGCGTTACTAATAGAAAATATTTTGAACGGTGAGAAGGAACAAAAACTTGATTCGGGAGAAAATCCCGAAAATCCTGAACACGGATGGTTTAACCCCTCTTGGATAAGGATTAAAATTCCGAATGTTGTTTTAAACAACTATTTGGTTTTAGTAAATGATTTGAAAACAAAGCACACTTTGAGTTTAAAAGGTGAACAATTAAAACTCGGGTATTTTAACCGTAAATTTGTAAAAGTTAAGACAAATGCCGAATTATACAGTGATGAAAACAAAAATCTGAATCTAAATGCCGATATAAATACTTTCCTTCCAAAACCAAAGCCCGGTTTGGATGCCGAAGATGACAGGGCGGAAAGAATTGATTTGAATTTTCTAAATGCGGTTACAATGTTTAGAAACTATGACCCGAAATTTAACCTTGATACAAAAATAAAGATAAGAAACGGAAGAGGGGGAATAAATTCATACGGATATTTTAATCTTGAAGATTTAACTTTGAAAATCTCAAATATGGTTATTCCGAATTCTTATTTTAAAGCAAAAACTTTCGGGAGGAATGTCGATATTGATTCTAATATTCATCTTACAAAAGAACAAAATTTAGAACTTTTAGGAGATTTGAACTATGGCAGACATCCTAAGATGAATATTGATGTTAAGACGGCAGATATTCAGTTTAATGATTTATTGAATCTTGGTAAAGCACTGTTAGATTCACTTTCTATAAGACATGAACTTGGAAATTATACTGCAAGTGGTTCTGTTAAAGCTGATTGTCATATAAAAACCGACTTTAAAAAGTTACGTTCAAGCGGATATGTGTTGATAAAAGACGGAGGGGTTTTTGTAAGAGGTGTCGGAAAAGTTATGTCCGGAGCGAATATAAACGTACTTCTGGACAATGATATTCTGGAAATTAAAGATTCAAACCTATATATCAACACTTCACCCATAAATATAAACGGTAAAATAGACGAAAAATCAATAGCTGATATAAGAATTAAAGCTGACAGAATACCGCTTAATATGGTTTTCCACTCATTTGCGCCCCGTAAAATGAGAAATGCATATAATTTTCGCTCAGGTGATGCGACTTTTAATATCGGAATCAGCGGGAAATTAAAAGATGCAGTTACAACAGCAAGATTTGCTGTTATGAATCTGAATTTTGGCGACAGGGCAAGAACCTATGTTATTACAGACAAGAATTTTGACGGAGATTTCTTTATGAATTCGAAAAATTTAAGAGGAATCTTGAAAAATGATGAAATGACAATTTCTCTGCCCAAAACAGGTTCTTCTATTTTTATTCCCAAATCCGAAACGGAAATCTCGGAAAATAATATTTTAATCAAAGAGAATAAAATTATACTTAATAATAATTCGTCAATGACTTATTCCGGTGAAGTTATAAATTACCTAAAGCCAAAATTAATCAAATTTAATCTTTTTGGAAGTGTTGATACGGAAGATATAGTTAAATTAATAGGGAAAGAACTAAAACCGTTTATTCATACAGCCGGCAAAGTACCGGTAACACTGACGCTCAACGGTGATAACAAAAAGCAGACAATGTTTTTACAATCTTTAACCGATAAAAACAACTTCATTACTCCTGTTGATTTTGATGAACTTCAAGGAAAAACAGTTTCACTTCAATCGATTATAGATTTTAAAGGAAACAGAATTAAAATCAAGAAAACAGGTTTTTATGAAAGAATAGTTACGGTTGATGAAAAAGGAAATGAAGTAGTTACTAATGACGAAATATTAGGAATAGACGGAACTGTTGTCGGCGGTAGGATTAATCTTATCAAAATAACAATGCCCAAATCATTGACGGGAAAGCTTTTTGCATTTCCAAAATCTAAATTTAACATTCACGGAAAGGTATTTGTATTCGGAGAACTTTCAAATCCCAGATTGCGAGGCGGATTTGATATTAAAAATCTTGCCATTCCGGAAGTTTTGACTGATATCAGAAATATTTCTCTTCGATTTAGAGGTCATGAAGCGGATATAAATATTGATGATTTATTACTTAACGGTTCAGACATGCAGATTAAAACCACGTTCAGTATGCTTCCATCCTCTGTTTTCAATGTGTTAAACCTTAACGTTGTATCAAGATACCTGAATGTTGATAAACTTATGGTTGTCGTTGAAAGAGCTATGAAGTATGCTCCGAAGTCTTCTGGAAGTTCTTCGGGTTCTCAAAATGCAAATATTCCTGTCGATATTAAAAACGGATATATTAATTTTGCAAGAATTATTACAGGAAATATTGATCTTAAAAATACTTTATCAAGGCTTTCATTACACCGAAATGTGCTATATCTTGATAATCTCAGAACAAACGCTTTTGAAGGAGATGTAAGAGGTAATATTTCGGTAAATCTTCTTACAATGCTTTTGAATATAAAACTAAACGGTAAAGATGTAAATGTTGAAAAAGCTTTGTTGGATACAGCAGGTATGAAGGATGCTATTACCGGAAAAACGGAATTTAATACGGATATTTCGCTTCAAGGAACAGCAATGGAAGAACAAATGAAAAGCCTTAAAGGAACGGTAAACTTCCTAATAAAAGACGGACAGTTCGGGCCGTTCGGAAAACTTGAAAACATGATTCTTGCGGAAAACATAAGAGAATCGAAATTTTTCCAAACTTTTATCGGAAATCTGCTCAGCGGACTTTTATCAGTTGATACTACCCACTTCGCAGAGCTCAATGGTACTTTGAACTTTGAGGCCGGTATCTGTTATATTGAGCCGATTACATCATCCGGAGATATTCTTGCTTTGCATCTTTTTGGGAACTTTAATCTGCTTGAAAATAAAATTGATATGAAGGTTCGGGCAAGGATGGCCTCTTTGGTATCTAATCTATTAGGACCTATAAGTGCTATAAACCCTGTTAACCTTGTTAACAGCGCAGCGAGCATGAATGTTGTTACGGCAAAGGCATTTTCTCTCTTCTGCGAAACTGTTCCTGCTGAAGAGATTGAGACGTTGCCTAATTTTGCCAATGCCTATGTTGATAAATCCGCAACCAAGTTTCAAATTGTTGTAAGAGGTGATGTCGCAAAACCTCTTACCCTTGTTAAGTCGTTCAAGTGGCTTACAACGCAAATGGAATTTGCTAAAGCTAAAGAATTTGCGGATAATTTACCCGAGCCTGACGAAAACAGCAAAGCCGAAAATATTGAAGAACTTATAAAAGAACAAAATTCATTCGGCTATAAGGCTAAGAAGTTCGGTAAATCTGTCGGTAACAGAGTTATTCATCCGTTTGGCGGTGGTAAAAAATAAGGAATAATTGAGCCTATAAAGACAACTTAAATATGTAAATAAAAAAGATATAGAACAGAACGTACTATATCTTTTTTTATATTAATTCAAATAATAATCATATTATGCCAAATATTTTTGCAATGTTTCTTTGTCAAAAACTTCTATACTCTCTCTTGAATGAATAAATACTAAACAGGTAATTAATGATTTGAATGATTGAAAATCTTCATATGCAAGTTTTTGCCTCAAATCAGTCATATTGTTTGCCATAAATTCTGTAATAATCGTTTTATCGTTGTAATATAGTTCAGACAAAAATTCGAAAGCTTCTTTTGTTTTTATTCCTTCGAGATATATTAAATCAGGATTCTGAAATTCAACAAATCTCAACGCTTTATCCATATTAAATCCGATATTTTCATTTAATTCGCATTGATGAATATATTTGAGTTCATACTTTGCAATAGATTCTATTGTCATAACATTTTTGTGTATGTTATCAGTTTCGGTGAGCAGAGAATAAATAATATGAGTTTTTCCGCTCAAAGGAGAACCGCAAACCAAAATTATTCCTGGGTTTTCGGTTGCTCGCATAAGGGTATTTCTTTGTTTTTCATCTGTCAATATTTTATCGAGTTTTTTGGGCGGTTTGTATATTTTAAGAGAAATTCTTTCTCCCATAATAGTCGGAAAAGAGGATACGGATGCTATTAGCATAGTGTTATCCACTTTAAAGCATAATTTCCCCAGTTGCGGAATTTCGCAAACGGAAGGGTCAAGATTTGACAATACTTTTAATTTAGAAACAAACGCGGAATTCAAAATTGACGGAATTACACCTTTGTCTACCGCTTCTCCGTTTTGCTTAAATATAACTTTTAACCCGTCCTCAATCTGTTCAAAGTTGAGTTCATGAATATCTTGCATTATTGCTTGTTTCAATATTGCACGAATAACTTTTTGAATATGCTCCTCTCCCGAATCTTCTTTGTGCAATTCTTCTGTCCAATCATATTCTCCGGAATCTTCATCCGTTATTATGTCATCGACAGTGTCAGCAACTTTATAGTATTCGTCAATCTTTCTCATTATGCTTGTTTCTGATGCTATAACAGGTTCTATTGAACATTCTGCAGTTTCTATAACTTTATCTATTGCAAATAAGTCCAGGGGGTCAGACATTGCAACAGTTAAAACTTCTTCGATTTTGAAAAGCGGTATCATTCGATATCGTCTTGCATCAGAAAAAGCAATAAAACTAAAACACTTGGGGTCAGGAGAATAATCCTCTAAATTTACATAAGGTATGTGGAGCTTAGATTCAAGAAACTTTAATAAAGTTTCTTCGTCTAAAACTCCAGAATTTATAAGAGCATGACCGATGTTAATATTTTGTACATCAGATAATTCTTCTGCCTTTTCCAAAGTCTCATAAGAAACAATGCCGTCTCTTACAAGTTCATATTTAAGTTTTTCAAGTGTTTTGTTATTTATTGTTGTTTCCATTTTATATTACATTTCTAAGTCTGTTTAAAAATCTGTTAATAAAGTTTGTTTTTACAGGCAGATTTCTTAACAACAAATCATTTTTACCGAAATTTTCAGCCAATATTTTGCGTGGTAACCGAATGTCGGTATATTTTGGAACTTTAACCGGTTCTAAAGGTGTTGTAAATATTGTTACAGGCAAGTCTGAAATACCAAAAATTTTCCCCATATTTTTCTCCTTATGAATCCGATTTCCCTATATACTCTTCAACTTTTTTAACAATCTGGTCAAGTTCAAAAGGTTTTGTAATGTATTCATTAACCCCCGTTTCTTCGCCGATTGCTTTATCTTCAAGCTGTGAACGAGCCGTTACCATAATTATAGGGATATCTTTGTACTTGTTATCATATTTTAATAATCTGCTTATTTTGTATCCGTTGATTTTCGGCATCATAACATCAAGAATAATCAAATCCGGCATGATTTCTTTTGCCAGTCTTAAACCGTCCTCTCCGTTAAAAGCCGTGTAGCACATAAAACCCGATACTTCGAGAACGAATTTCAGACTTTCAACGATATCCTGTTCATCATCCACTATAAGAATCTTTTTCATGTACTTCCCCCTCAATCTCGTACGAATACATTATATCACATTCTCCGTAAATATTCTTCTTTTGCTCAACAAGAGAATTTATTTTCTTTTTTAGAAATTCTGCAGACGGCTTATCTCCGTCAACAACGACCATTGATAACGAAGTTATGCCGTTTTCTTTTTCAATTAAAGAATTTGCCATATATGTTTTGTTCAAAAGATTTTCTTCTTTAAGTAAATTTTCTATTACGCTATCCGTTGATTTTATATTTATAATAGCTACAGTACCCAAATTTGCTTTTGCTTTTTGAATCAATTGTTTCTTTACCATATTAAAATTGCTCTTGTCGTTTGCAACAGGTATAACAAAATAAAATCTTGACCCCTTATTTAACTCACTATCGCACCATATTGCACCGTTATGCGATTCCATAAGCTGCCTTGCAATAGGCAAGCCTAATCCGGAACCACCGACTTTTCTTGAAAGAGAATTTTCTATCTGAGCAAACTTATCAAATACGTGATTTAAATCTTTTCTTTCAATTCCTATTCCGTGGTCCTCAACACAAACTTGTAAATAATTTCCCTGAAGTTTTTTAATATCTTCTTCAAAACACTGGTCATAATGTAATTCTCTTGCATTTACAATTTTGGTTGATATTTCAATTTCACCTGACGGGGTAAATTTGATTGCATTCGAAACCAAATTAGTAAGTACTTGCTCCAGTCGGTTTGAATCAGCATAGATTTCGGCAGAGTCTTCTGATGGAGTATATTTTATTTCTAATCCTTTTTCTTTTGCCATTTCTGTCAGATTATTTTTTACATAATCTATTACTGGTTCAATGTGTGTTAATTCAAATTTGAAATCCATTTTTCCGGCTTCAATTTTAGAAATATCAAGTAAATCATTTATAATTCCTGAAAGTCTTACGGCATTTCTTTTCCCCATAGAAACGAATTTTTCTATGTTTTCACTCATTTCTCCGGCTTTTCCGCTCAAAATTATATCCATGGCATTTTTAATTGCGGTCAGAGGAGTTCTGAGTTCGTGCGAAACGATAGAGATAAATTCGGATTTTAATCTTTCCAGCTTTTGCAATTTTCTGTTGGTAGCTTTTAATTCCTGAGTAAATGAAGCACTTTGAAGCGGTATTGTTACCTGTTGAACAAGCGTTTGAAAAACTGTTGCATCTTCTGTCGTAAACGGCTTTTCTCTGTATATTTCGACAAATCCGTAAAATTCTTCATTCTGCATAATCGGTGCAAACATATTATCATATCGTAATACTGAAAAATCATATTCTTTAACATTATGCTTAATATCTTTTTCAATTTTAAGATTTCCGATTTTTATATCAAAAGGCGGATCTTTCAACAGTGATTTGTAACTCAAAATAGCTCTTAATTTTAATGCTTCCAAAAGTCTGTCTGAGATTTTATAAAGCGAATTTATTATTAATACAGGTTCACGTTCGGAACGAAAAGTTAAAATACAGGAAAGCTCAAAGTTAAGAGATTTTTCAATTCCCTCAATCATTATTTTTAGTAATTTGTCTTTATCAAGAGAACCTGCCAATTGCGAGCTGGTATTATATAATACATTCAACTGGTACAGACTTCTCGCAAGTTCTTGATTAGTTTTAGTCATTTTAATCAAAGATTGCCTTGTTTTTAATCCGGAGTCAATTGTGGCGGACAAAAGCTTTTTATCAAGGGGAGTTTTTATAAAAAGATTCACATTATGTGTTACATCTTTGTTGTGCTTTTTTTCTCCCAATATTAATAAAATTACTACCGGGTACTGTTTAATTTTTCTGCACAATGCCTTAAAATCAAGGTCAGTTAAATCTCCGTCAATTATAACTATATCAGGCTCTTCAACTTCAAGAGCATCAAAAATAAGAGTTTCGTCAACTGTTGAAATTATTTCATCAGAAGAAAAAACGTCTTTTATTATTTTTTCTTTCTCACTGTCCCCGCTTATTAACAAGAATTTTGTCATGGCTATATGATATCAAAAAGGCACAATAAATGCAAAAATTTGGCATTTATACACATTGTAAAAAAAAGAGTATCTAATGATACTCTTTTTTTTTATTTAATTTTTGGTTTTTGATGCTAATCCTGATACGGACTTAGTTTTATTACTGAGTGTTGGATTGTTATTGTTGGGAATATTTATGGTGTTGTTATTAGGTAATCTGCCTTGACCGCTGCCTGATGCTTTATATTCAACCTTTAGTCCGTTTTCCATGACATGTCCGGCACAACAATAAGGGTATTTAACACTTCCGTTTGCCGATTTCGGACAAGCCTTTTGCCAACGGTATTCTTCGTTGTTGTCCCAACTACCGCCCCATGGACGAAGTGAACCATCATCCATCATTTGAAAGAAAAATCTGTCTCTGCCGGCACTGTTTGGTCCGTTATTTGCATCTATATCTACCATGAACGCTGTATAACGTCTGCCATTTTGGCTTGTGAGGGGTGTAAGGTGAGGTATTGTGCCTGATGGACTTCCATACCCGAAAAATTGAGTGTTACATTTATAATCCGCATTTGGATTCGTTTCGTTTCTTTGCACACCTACGATACAATATGCTACTCCGTCTGCTGAAATAAATTGATTATTTTCCGAGTCATACGACCCTTTCATGTGTGTAGGTAATCCATCACGGAAATATACCTCAGGACTATCAAGATAATCAGTTGCAGATAGTTCATCCGCTTGTTCATCATTCAAAATAGCAATATTAGCCTGTTCGAAACTTGCAACTGCTTTGGCTAATCTCGGTCCGACCTTTGCCGTTTGCATTTTTGTTGTAAATGTCGGCAGAACAAGTGCTGAAACCACTCCAACTATACCGAGTGTAATCAAAACTTCTGCTAAAGTGAATCCGTTTTTTTGCATGTTTATATTCTCCATTTCTATTTATATTCTACTTTTAAACCGTTTTCTAAAATATGTCCGGCACATAATTCAGGTTTATCGGCTTTTTCGTTTTTAGGACAATTTGTTCCAGTATTCCATCTATATCTCCTATCTTCCCAGCTTCCGCCCCACGGTCTCAATGAACCGTCATCCATCATTTGAAAGAAAAATCTGTCTCTCCCCGGAGTATTGGGCCCGTTATCTCCATCTATATCAATCTGCATCGCACTTTCGGTAAATCTACGCATGCCGGTTATTGATGTCAAATGCGGAGGATTTTGCAGTCCATAATTTTCAATATTAAATTTACCTACTGTGTTTGTAAAATTGCCACCACGAGCTGCCACCAATCTATAATAAACTCCATCACTTGATATAAACTGAATATTCTCAGAATCATATGAGCCCTTCATGTGATTTTGTAATCCATTAACGAAAAAATCTTCAGCGGTTTCATTGTCGTTTACATTTAAGTGCTCTCCGCCGGACAAAGAATCTGTCTCTTCATCTTCAAGTATTGCTATACATGCCTGCTCAAAACTCGCAACTGCTTTTGCCAATCTCGGTCCGACCTTTGCAGTTTGCATTTTTGTTGTAAAGGTCGGCAGAACAAGTGCTGATACAACACCTACAATTCCGAGTGTAATCAAAACTTCTGCCAGGGTAAATCCAGCTCTCTTCAAGATAACGACCTTTCTTTCATAGTATATACTATATTATATCATGTTTTAATAGTATTTTCAATGCACTTATTCATTTTGTGCCTGTTGAAATGACTAATTTTATTGAAAAATTTCTCCTAAAAAATAGACTCGGTATAATAACCGAGCCGCATTGGGTTTTTAGCTTTGTATATTTTTGAGTCTATGCTTCAATAAATAAACGTCTTCCGACGATATTCGGCTGGTTGTTGTAATAACCGGCAAAATAACCGCCGACCACGGGACGATTTTGCCCGTACGTTGCAAACGGATTTGTGCTGTTTGTGTTTACAAACGGATTGTTAGATGCAAACGGATTTGATGACGAGTTTCTGGAATTTGTCCTTGTAATCTCATTTGCCTGAAATGACGGTTGTGCCGTCAATACTCTTGTTAAAAAATTTACTATTTCTGCCATAATCAGACCTTTCTTGTTTCCATGGCTTATTTAATGTTTTTTTTTAAGATGTCAATTTTTTTATCGGCATAAATTTTAAAATCTTAAAAATTTTTTGCAAAACATCATCCTTACGGATGAAAAATTTTATGTGTTATTAATTTTCTTTATAAATATGATTTTTCATGATATCTTTATCTAGTTGATTATGTTTGCATAATTATTTTTTAAATAAGGAGAAAAAGATGGGGCAGAGAATCGGTATAGACGTTGGCGGAACGAATGTTAAAATCGCACTTGTGGGAGATAACGGGAAAATTATCTATTCGAATTCTATTCCGACACGAGCAGAAATGGGTTATGAATACACTGTTAACAGTATGAAAGATGCCATAAAGGATTTGCTTAAAGAAACCAAACTTGAACCCAAAAATATAGAGGGTATGGGATTTGGGTTTCCCGGACAAATTGACTGCCAAAAAGGTGTAGTAAGGCTTGCTCCGAATATTCCCGGATGGGTAAATGTTCCGATTGCGGAGATTATGGAAAAAGAATTCGGAATTCCGACAAGAGTTGATAATGATGTAAGAACGGCAGCGCTTGGAGAGCTCAATTACGGCGCAGGAGTAGGTTGTCAAAATCTTGTTTGTATTACAGTCGGAACGGGTATCGGTTCGGGGCTTGTTATTAACGGGAAATTAGTCAGAGGTGCTTCTAACGCTGCGGGTGAACTCGGTCACATAAAACTAAATATGCAAGGCGGCCCGCTTTGCGGATGCGGTGACAGAGGATGCTTGGAAGCTTATGCTTCAGGACCATCCATTGTTGCAATGGCAGAGGAATACATAAGGGGCGGTAAATCTACCAAATACAGAGAACTCGCAAATCCCGAGATTACGCCTTATATAGTTGCTGTTGCGGCTAAAGAGGGTGACCCCGTTGCAAGACAAATATTCAGAATAATAGGTGAATATATAGGAATGGGACTTGTAAGCGTTGTTAATCTTTTGAACCCCGAAAAGATTATCATAGGCGGCGGTGTAGCAGATGCTGGAGATATTTTATTTGACCCGATAAAAGAAACCATACAAAAACGTGCAATGGTAATTCAAAGAGAAGCTGTCGAAATTGTTCCGGCGCAGCTCGGAAATACGGCAGGCGTCATTGGTGCAAGTTTATTAATTAAACAGTAAAAAAGACAATGAATCTGCATGCATTCAATAGCTAAGTCGTATGCAGTTTTTGTGTAATTGCAGGCTACTATTTCGAGTGTAGTTTACTTTTTTATATTTCCGCCGATTTTTGTGTTTTCAAAGTCTTTTTCACTTAATGGACAGTTCCCAATAAATGCATCTCCGCCAATTAATTGTAAATTACCTAAGTTTTGGACTCGTGAATTTTCAAAATCAGCATATCCGCCAATAGTTCGTAAATTACCTAAATCTTCAACTTGTGAACTTCTCAAAAGAGCATCTTGGCTAATAGATTGTAGATTACCTAAACTTTGTACTTGGGAATAACTAAAATAAGCACATCCGCCAATAGATTGCAATTTACCTAAACTTTGGACTTGGGAGTTAGTAAAATAAGCCCATCCGCCGATAGTTCGTAAATTACATAAATCTTTGATTTGTGAATCCTGAAAATTAGCATTTTCGCCAATAGATTGCAGATTACCCAAGCTTTGAACTTGTGAATCCTGAAAATTAGCATTTCCGCCAATAGATTGCAGATTACCCAAGCTTTGAACTTGTGAATCTATAAATGTAGCATCTCCGCCAATAGATTGTAAATTGCCTAAATCTTTAATTTGTGATTTTCTAAAATCAGCATGTCCGCCAATAGATTGCAAATTGCCTAAATCTTTGATTTGTGAATTTGCAAAATAAGCATTTTCGCCAATAGATTCTAATTTGCCTAAATTTTGTACTTTTGAATCACTAAAATCGGCATCACCTTCAATTTTTTTGATATCTTTAAACAATTTATTTTCATCTATTTCAAGGTCACTTAATCTAAATTCATATTTACCGTTTCCATAGTGTGAAATAATCAATAGTCCGTCGGAATCTTTTTTACATTTAATTCCGTATTTTGTCAAAATTTTTTGAGTAGAAGCGTTTTCTATTCCGGATAGAAATTTTGCCTTAAACCTTTTCATTTGTCTTTTGACTTTTTCTAGGTGTTGCAATTCTTCTTTTGCGTTTTCTTTTAATCCGTAATCTTTTACATGGTCTTTTGCTATGTTACCATATTTAATAGGTATTTTTGAATCATTTAGCTCGCCTTGGATTTCCTGAATTTCATCTCCAATAAACCTAACACCCAATTTTGGTTTCCCTTTTTCCATATAAACGTGAAAATCCCCGTCTGCAAGATAGGGTTCCGCATTGAAGCTTTTTGTACACCAACTGTTATGAGAAAGCATTTTCAATTTATCAACATTTGCTTCAAAGTTTTCCGGGTCATGTATTTTAGAGGGTATTTTTATCCACCCGTTTAAGTTTTCATCAAGTGCGGTTTCTTTTTGGAGCATACTTTTTTGAAGATTATTCTTATATGTTTTTACAAAATTAATCAATGCTTTTGGGTCACTTTCCAAAGTTTTTTGAACTTCAGATACAGTATTTGCTAATACTCCCTTATTAAGAACAGCAGGCAGAGTATCTTCATTCGGTTTTAAATCCGAAGTAATTGCACGAAGTATCATATATTGCATAGCACCTGTATAGGCATCATTTTCTTTTGTGACATAGTTAAACCATTCATCAATCATAGCTTTACGCTGAATTTGGGTTTCCTGCTGTCTCCCTCCAAAATCGGTTTTGGCGATTTCCTTTGCCAATTTTTCGCAATGTTTATTAAAATCTTCTATTGTTTTAAATTTTTGAGGGTTAATTTGATATTTGCTCGCAACAAAACGGTCAATTCCTTTTAGTTGAGACATTTTTAGTGAATTTACCATTCTTTTTTGTTGAGCGGAGTTCAAATTTGTTTTTGTCCCGCTTGTTTGAATAGGTGTATTTGGAACAGGATTAAGCGGAACAATTAACGGTTTTACATTGTTGTAATGACTTGCTAATACCAACCCCATTTCGCCTGTCGGATTTGAAACAGGTTGTGCAGAAGTTGTTGGAGCTGGCGTTTCAACTGTCGGAGCCGGTACGGCAGAAGTTCTTATCTTAGACGCCGATTTCATATTTTTGCTTAAAAATTCAAATGCAGCCGTTACTTCTGCCATAGCAGCTTCCGAACCTCCTTTATCGGGATGATTATTTATTGCCGCTTGTCTGTATGCTTGCTTTAATGTTGTTTCCGTTAATATTTCGCCGTCAGGTATTTCAAGCTTTGCTCTTGATGTTTCAACATTTGTTTTGAATGCAGATTTTGCCGTATCGTATGCTTTTACTTCTTTAATTATACTATTCAGCGTTCCGTAAAGCATAATTCCGCCTGTTGCAGCTGTTGTTGCACCATTTCTTGCTTCATCCTTTGTATCGGCTTTTACAAATTCTTTTGTACCTTTATATGCCAATTTTGTTCCTTGGAATAAAAAATAGCCTTTTGTCAGTATGCTAAATGCTTTTCCTACTCCCGCAAGTGCCGCTGCATAATTCCCAAGTGCCAACACACCCATAAATGCAAGACCTTGTGAACCTATAAAGTTTTCTACCGCTTTGCCCGCTCCCTTTACTCCTTCCCAGAGTCTCTCTTTTAGACTTAATTTGTTATCATCACCGTCATCTACGGCTTCCGTTATTTTATTTGAAAGGTATGTTATCCCCGTATATTTTTTTACATTTTTCTTAAGCCAATTAAGTCCGATTCCTTCATCTATTCTTTCAAATATTGAACGTTTCGGCCCTTGGGGTTTGGTTGCTTTATTATACTCATTCTCTGCTACATACTTAACAAATGGCATATGTACACGCATATTTGCTACGTTGGTCATTTTCTCCTTTTCCTCGGTTTTTACTCTCAGGATAAAACCCTATATTATTTATAAGTTTTTTTTCGAAGAAAAATTGCCTGATAAAAGATGGAATTTTACATTTTGTTACATCTGAATCTTATAAAATAGCTGATACATATTTATTTGATAAAATAATAGTATCAGTTTTTTTTTAAGGAGAGTTTATGAAACCGTATAATATACCGACAGGCCGAAAGAACGGAAAATCAAGAAGCGTACGTTATGAAAATCCTTTGTTAAAATTTATTACATATTTGATTGTACTTTTTATAGGTGCAACTTTGGCGGGGATGCTGGCTTTAAAAATATACCTTGTTTCTCTTCCTTCAATAAGAAATCTTAATTCTTTAAAACCGAATATTGTTACAACTTTCTGTGCAAGTGACGGCGAAGTTATTAAAACCTTTGCTGCTTATACATATTCTAACGTAACTCTTAAAGAAGTTCCGAAAGAACTGGTTCAAGCGCTTATCGCAACAGAAGATAAAAACTTTTATAAGCATAAAGGCTATGACCTTGTCGGTCTTGCACGTTCAATGGTTGCAAATGTATTGGCAGGGCATGTCGTTCAGGGTGCAAGTACAATAACTCAACAACTCTCCAGAATTTTATTCTTGTCTAATGAAAAAACATTTACAAGGAAGATAAAAGAGCTTCAGGTTGCGGCTCAAATAGAAAAAACAATTTCTAAAGACAAAATTCTTGAAATGTATTTGAACAATGTGTATTTAGGTTCAGGTGCATATGGGGTTAAGGGTGCGGCAAAAATCTATTTTAATAAAGATTTATCTCAACTAACGCTGCCGGAGATGGCTTTGATAGCCGGGCTACCTCAGGCACCTTCTGTATATTCGCCTTACAACAATATTGATTTGGCAAAAAAACGCAGAAATCAGGTGCTTTTAAGAATGTACAAAATGAGATATATAGATAAAAAAACATATGAACAGGCAAAAGAAGCATCGATAAAGCTTTCAACAATGCCTATGATGTATGCTACAAACAAAGCTCCATATTTTTGTGATTATGTAATGAAAGATTTACAAAAACTCGGATTTTCTGAAGATGAAATTATTAACGGTGGTTATAAAGTTATAACAACTTTAAATTATAAAGCTCAAATTAAAGCCAATGAAGCTATATTGAGCAATCTTAATGCTTGGGGATTAAAAAGCGATAAAAATCAGGCGGCTGTATTTTCATTCAGCCCGATTGACGGAAGAATACTGGTATATGCCGGCGGGAAAGATTATTCCAAGAGCCAGTATGATAGGGTCACGCAATCTATAAGACCATCAGGTTCCGCATTTAAACCGTTTATCTATACTGCGGCTATTGAAAAAGGGTATTCACCTAATGATATGATAGATGATTTGCCCGTAAAAATAGGGAATTGGACTCCAAAGAATTATGGGAACAAGTACAGAGGTTCTATTCCTATATATACTGCCCTTATGATTTCTTCTAACGTATGTACGGCAAGGCTTATGGATGAAATAGGTGTCCGTCCCGTTATTCAACTTGCAAGGGTTATGGGAATTTCAACTCCTATACCGTATGATTATACAATATCTCTCGGTTCTAATAGTGTTAAATTGTTTGAAATGACCAGAGCATATGGCGTATTTGCAAACGGCGGTTTCAGAGTTGAGCCATATGCTATTGAAAGAGTGGAGTCATCAAGAGGAACAGTTCTATATGAAGCTAAAAAAGCAAGAACAAGTAAAGTATTGAATATAAATACGGCAGCTACTATGACTGCTATTTTGAAAACCGTTATTCAAAACGGAACCGGTATGGCTGCTAATATAGGTAAGCCGGCTGCAGGTAAAACCGGTACGACAGATGATTGTAAAGATGCATATTTTATAGGATTTACGCCGGATGTTGTAACGGGTGTCTGGGTAGGAAATGATGATAACACAAGAATGGGAGAACTTACCGGCGGTTCTGTGCCGGCGAGAATATGGAAAGATGTCATGGTTGTAGCAACTGAACCGTACGGAAATTCGGATTTTGAATATCCTGAAGTTATACTTAATCCGTTTAAAGCATCAAGTGTTTCGATTATTACTCAAAGTGAGGCAAGAAAAGCCTGGGAAGAGCAAGATGAAAAAGAAAAACAGGGTGAAGTTGTTGAAGATGAAACTGTAGTTCTTGATAATAATATAGCTACTCCTCCGGCTGCTCCGATTGTAAAACCGGATTCGATTAAACCTATTGAATTATTGCAGCAAATTAAGAAAAAAGATACAGCAAAAGCTACGGATAATGCTCAGGAAAAAACGGAATCGAAGCATAAAACTGAGCAAAAGGCAGAACCTGCACCGGAACCAAAACCGGAACAGTTTGCTCCTATACCGATGACAACAATGCCTATGAATGTAAATAAGGATAAAAATGATGATTAAGGATATAACATTTGAATATGGTGAAAATTTCCATCAGAGTGCAAAATTTGAAAAAAGTAATTTAACAATAGATTATGAATTAAGTGATAACCTCACATTCAATGAAATGATTGCATTGTCAAAAGGATTAAATCTTATGAGTGAGTTTTATGACGTAAATGCGGCCTGCTCTGTTAAAGGAAGCGGTATTTGTGCTGCAGCATTAGGGCAGACAATTTCTGATGCCGTTCAAAAAATCATGGATTCAAATCCTATTGACTTTATGTCTTCAATAATCGTAACTTCTGCAGAAATAGACAGTGAAGCTGCAAAATTTTTTAAAGATACAAATATAGTGGCAGCTCCAAAATTTACTCCAAACGCTATTGAAATTCTTGAAACTCATTGTGTTAAATATGTAATTATAAATACTCCTTTGAAGGATTACAAACAATATTTGCCTGAAATTGTCAAAGCTACACCTTTGGGAATTTTTGTACAATCTCCGAATCTTAGTGAGTTAGATAAAGATAATTTTAAAGTCGTTACCAAACAAAAACCTACGGTTGAACAAATTGAAGATGCGGTTTTTGCGTGGAAAGTCTCAAAATATATAAATTCTCAAGCAATTGTAATTGCTAAAGACTTAAAAACAAATGCAATTTCGCAGGGATTACAAAAAGTTTCAATAGAATTTGCACTAGATTATGCATGCGATTTATCAAAAGATGCAATTTTAGCATCTGACATGCCTATAACTGTCCATGATATTAATGTCGCTTCGCAGGGAAGAATCGGATTGATTATTGTTCCCGAAGCGGATTCTGATATAATCAAACAAGCTGATAAATATAACATGGCAATGATTACAACAGGTATAACAAATATTTTGTATTAATGAACAGTCTTTTAAATTTAAGTTATATTTAAGAATTTAAAATGTATAAGTATACAGTAAGGACAGTATTTTAGCATATATAGTCTGTATTATTAAGTTTTGTAAACCCTTTTTGATTTAATAACTTGACTTATTTTGCTGATGTGCAATAATAATCATGCACACTTTAAGTGTAGTCGAAACACTAAATAGCAAATAACCCCAAAATCATATAAACTCCTAGATAATAAACACTAATAAAGACCATTAGGATGCAGAAAACAAATCCACTCGACACACACCGGGTGGTTTTTTTTTATCTAAATTAAATTATTTTTATTTCTTATTTTTCGTGCTAGAATCGCATTATATGGGGGCAATTGTTATGAGATTTGACGGAAGAGAAAATAATCAATTAAGAGAAATAAAATTTACGCACAATTATACAAAGAATGCGTTAGGTTCTGTATTAGTTGAATTTGGAGATACAAAAGTTATTGTTACTGCATCTGTCGATTTCAAGAAGCCAAAATGGATGGAAGAGAGTGATGAAAGAGGTTGGGTGACTGCTGAATATTCTCTTTTACCTGCATCAACGAATGTAAGATGTAAAAGGGAACGGGAAAAAGTTTCAGGAAGAACGCATGAAATTCAAAGACTAATAGGAAGAAGTCTAAGGGCATGCGTAGATTTGTATAAAATGCCAAAAATTACAATTACTATTGATGCCGATGTAATACAAGCAGACGGCGGAACAAGAACTGCAAGCATATGTGGCGGATATTTAGCTCTTAAAGATGCAATTGATAAACTTTTACAATCAGGCGAACTAAATGAAAATCCTATTATAGAACCTATAGCGGCGGTTTCTGTCGGGATGCTTAATGATGAAATTCTTTTGGATTTATGTTATGAAGAAGATTCGCATGCCCGAGTGGATTCTAACGTAATACTTACAAAAAGCGGCAAAATAGTCGATTTTCAAACGACATCCGAAGGCGAACCATATAATTATGAGCAAATGCTTGAATTATTCAATGTAGCAAGAACAGGCATTATGACAATAATTTCAAAATATTAGCATGCTTACAAACCAATGTATTTAAGAAAAATTACAATATTGTAATGAATTGTAAAAATTACACCTATTCGCTTGCATTATTATCAATTACCCGTTATACTGTATTAGCTTAATCAATGACGGATTGTAACAATTTTGCCGAAATTTGTAACAAAAGAGCAAATTCTAAAATTTAAAATACTTAATATAAATATAGATATATGAAAGTACATTAGTAAGGATTAGTATCGTTGATGAAAGTTCAACCGTGTTTATCTGAAAGCAATGTGCAGCCAAAACAAGACTCACGAAATAAAAATAGTTCTTCTCCGAATTTTAAGGCGGGGGCTGGTGGTGCTGCATTTAATATTGTCGGGAGTGCAATGCAGTGGATTCAAAATAAAGGATTTATTGCTTCATTTTTAATTCAAGACGGACTTGGTATGACTACGCCTCGTGTAGGTACGGCTTATATGCGTGATCGTGAAGTTACGGGAGAAATTAACTTTCAGGAAGGAAAAGAAGTCCTGTTGCGTGAAGGTATTACAGGACCGCTCATGATGGCAATGGCTCCATTAATGCTTGCTATTTCCGCAAAATTTGGAAAATCAACCACCATAAATTCTCAATTGATTAAAAGATTCGGTAACTCTTTCAAGGAATTTATATCAAAACCCGAATTTAAAAAAGAACTTTTGAACAACAAGACTGCATTAAAAAGAGAATATATTGAGCATAATGTAGATTCAATACTGAAAAATACTCTCGGGGAAGGAAATTACAAGAAAGCTGACATTGAATTCATAATGAAACAGTTGAATAAATATGAAAATCCGCCCGCAAACCCTGACGTTAAAGGTCTGTTCAAGCAAAAGAACTACAAAAAAGCAAGATTGGCAGAAATTGAAAATTATATTAACAGTCTGAAATACACAAAGTCAGCGGAATTAGATGTGTTAGACAAGTTGAAAGTCGGCAATTCAATCGATGCAGTGCGTTCATATGATACCAAAGAAACATTGGAATCTTTGATGAAATATTCTGATGATATAATTACAAACAATGCGTATCTTTCCGAATATTCAGCAGAAGCTGCGGAAAACTTTAAAAACAAATCTATTGCAAAAAGAATAATCACAACAATAGCAACGGTAATAGCTACAATTGCCGCAATGTCATACGTTCCTAAAATATATGCAAAAAGTAATATTTCGCCGGGTGCACGTACGGCAATGCAGATGAAAGCAAATCAAGAAGCAGATATAAAAACAAACTCCGAAAATACCGATGAGGTATCATTTAAAGGAAAAGGAGGAAAACCAAATAAAAATTGGCTTTCAAAATTGGGTAAATTTATCAGTGAACATCAAAATGAAGGTCGTTCATTAGAATTTGAATACAACGGACATAATTTTACAAATACATTATTTGCTCTGCTTTCTCTTGGTGGGTTGCTCTTACCGAGAGGTTTGCGTGCGGTGAACAGAGCGCAAATTGATGAAAACGGGAAAAAAGATTATACTGAGTTATATGAAATCTTAATTCGTGATGTAACATCAAGTCTTTCTGTAATATTTGCCGTCCCAATGCTTACCAGAGCATTTGTAACTGCTTATGAAAATAAAACCGGTTTTGTATTAATGCAGAAAAACAGAAATCAATCAGACGGGAAAAAATTCTTGGATTTGGTTAATCCGTACAGTAAAGCTCATGTTCTTACAAATAAAGAAATAGAGTCACTATATTATGGTGTTGATACACAAGAAAAAATGATGAATTTCTGTAATTATATTGATAAAAATAACGGCGATTTACAAAAAATCTTTGCTAAATCAGAAAATTCGAATGAAGTTTTTAATGAAACCACTTTAAAATTGTCTGATATTGAAAACCTCAGTAAAAAAGAAAAGAATACAAAGATAACAGAAATGTTTGAAAAATTGGGCAAAGATAAGGCACGTAAAGAAAAACTTGATCAGTCAATAAAGAAAATGATGCAATCATCCGGACTTAAATCAAAAAATAATAAGTTGATATCATATGCCAAGGGTTTAAATTCAATGCCGGCTGCAATTGCAACTTTCTTAATTTCTCCAATAATACTTGGTTGGTTTATCCCATCCATAACCTATGCGAATTCCAGACGTATTCATGCTAAACACGAACGCGAAGCGCAAAAGAATAAAATCAACACTGCTGTATAAACTTATAGATAACTTGAAAGTATTGATTTAACGTAATTTTGTGTTTCAGGGTATGGCGGTACTCCGTCATATCTGTCCACTGCATTAGGTCCGGCATTGTATGCCGCAAGTGCCAGTATAATATTACCGTTGTATTTATTTAGCATTGATTTCAGATACTTAACTCCGCCTTCGACATTTTGTTCCGGATCGAGAGGATTTGTTACCCCCAATCCCTTAGCAGTTGCCGGCATTAATTGCATCAAGCCTAAAGCTCCCGCTTTGGATTTAGCGCATGGATTAAATCCGGATTCTTGTTTTACTAATGCATTAACAAGCTTTTCATCAACTCCGTGTTTTTTTGAGACACGTGATATCAAATCTTTAACATTCACTTTATTTGAATAATCTACTTTTTTAGCGGTTTCTGCCGTATTGGTATAAATTTTAGCGTTAACACGTGTTGCAGGATTTGTAAGCAAATCACCAAATTTTGTTTTTGCACCAGATTGTAGTACTTTTTCAAAAGATACCGGATTTTTATTATCAAGATTTATTCCTGTTTGTTTTTCAACCGGAGTCCATTGTGAATTTATGGATTTAATCTGATTATTCATCTGAACAGCTCGCTGCATAGCACTTGCTTGTCCTGATGTTGACAATAAATTTTGTATCATTGATGAAAACATATTTAATCCTTTCAATATTTGTTACGTTAAATAATCAAAAATCTTTAATTGTTTGCTATTTAAATACACTATATGGTTTAATTATTTAACATGATTTGTCAATTTAAATGTAACAATATAGCTTTTTTTAGTTGATTATGATATCATAGGTAAGTAACTAGGGAGAGTATGTCTGTGAATAATGACAATTTTGTAATAGAGATTAAAGATATTGAGCTTGCTCAAAATGCTGCAAGTAGCATATCTGACAGTAATATCAGAAATAGAGCTGTAGCGAATATTCTTGCTGCGGAATTAGCATCTAAATACTTTACAGATGCTGATATTAATATTAATTCATGTATGCATAATGTTTTAAAAATCTTAAAAGATATAGATATTTCAGATGTATACATTAAAGGGAATTACATTGATGTAAGAATATATTTTGATGATGATAAGCTTTATGTTCCCAAGTCCCATTTTGATTTTGGGATGCTTCCGGTTGCATATATGTTTATAAAGCTTGATAAAGACTTGTCTGCTGGAAATGTAACCGGGTTTGTATTTCCGGAAGATATAGACATCGGAGTTGACGTGGGAGGTTATTATCAGGTTAGTGAAGATGTTTTAAGATCTTTTTATGATATAGAACAAAGGATAGTAATAACTGACGATGACGGCATTGATACATCGTTTAAAGAAAATGTATACGACTTCTTGGATGGAAAAATATCCGGACGTAATATATACGGTACATTGGCATTGTCTGAGATTGCCAGAGAGTTTTTAATCACTGCGGCAAATGCTGATAGTACATTGCATTCCTTAAATATCGAGAAGATTGAATCTGATGTTAGTGCTGAAGATTTAGTGCAATCCGAAACTAAAGCGGAACCTGAATCTGAAGTTTTACATGAATCAGAGGAAAATATTGGGCTTGAAACCGTTGATGATATTGAATTATTAAATCAAGTTGATTCTGAAACGGATGAGTTAATGGAAATTGATGATGATGGTTTACAAGTCGGCACCGATGAGCTTTTAGAAAGCCTTGAAACAGAAGACAATGACATATTAATAAATGAAGATATAGAAAATGATGAATTGTTATTAAATCATGATAGCAATGAGCCGGATATATTAGAACAAAATTTACCATCTGAGAATTTAACGGAAAGAGAAGTTTTATCGGAAGAATCATCCGCTGATGTTGAAGAAACTACAATAATTACAGAAGAACCGGTTGACAATGAAAATAGTCCCGTTAATAGTGAAATTGAGGAGCTTGAAATTGATGACGAGCCACATTTAGTCGAAAATATGAATTTTTCTTCAGAATATGAGACAAGTGGTCAATTGGCCAAAAGTCCTTCAAATTATAGCCAACTCAAGCCGCAATTTGTTGTGTACAACGATGAGCCTGTTCAGAATAAGACTATTAAGGATGAGGATGAATTCAGCGAGTTGTCAAAATTTGATTACAGTACGGAAATAATGCCCAGTATATCAAGTATAGAATCAGGTAATCAGGCATCAGAGCCCGTTACGGAGGAAATGCTGACATCTGCTGACAGCATTAATTCTGCTAATTCATATGAAGAACAGCAGGATTCTGAAGAGAATAAGGAACAAATCGAGAACCTATTTGGCACAAACCCGCATAAAGCCGTAAATACTTCTAATAAAAAAGGTACAGCATTACCATTCTTGACGGTTTTAATTTTGTTAGGAGCTTTAGGTTATTGGGGATATACAAAATATTATTCGCCAGTGCCGGATGTCATAAATAACACAAGTACCGGTAATAATTACGAAAAAGATATGCCTGTAACCGAAAATGAAAAACCAAAGGAAGATGCAATGCCGGTTGAGACTGTTGAAAATACCCAAGTCCCGAAATCAAAAGACGAGGCTGCAGCGGTATCTATTCCGGCAATAGAGCAAAACCTCAATGCTTCTATTGATGTTTCAAACCTTTCTGTAAACTGGGAAGTACCATTAAGTTATGCAAATAATTCAACGGCAAAAAGGTATTTTGTAAAAATAGGAAAAATATTGCAGTTAAATCTTAAAACTGAAATGTTGTTCCTTTCAAGTTCACCGATTACAAATAAAATCTCTATTGAACTCGAATTTGACAAAAACAGTAATAAATTTGTTATTTCGAAATTTATAAACTCAAGCGGTGTTGTGGTTATAGATAATACAATAAAGGAAACGGTCGAAAAGGCATTGAATATGAACTTGAATACTAATATGTCTGTATTTAAGAATCTTCAAGGCAGTCCAGTACTTGTAATTAAGTTATAATAAGAAAGTTGATGTATGGAAAAATATTACGATTTAATAGTTTCATTGATTAAAGAAAATAGAAAATATCCGGGATGCGAATCTATTATAGATGATATAGTTGCGGATGTATATGCTCATGCAGAAGTTGTATTGAGTACAGTTACAAATGAAAATGTCGTAGCATCTTATTTGAATAAGATTGTGACAACGTCAATGATTACTGTTCCGAGAAGACTTGGCGTTAAACCTGTTAACAAGCCTGAAAACAGTATTTCGGTTGATATTCAAGAGCTAATACGAAAAGCAGAACAGCAAAAGTCTGTGCAGAATGATAAGACTGAAAATTTAAGCAGTTCTGTCACAGAAGAAGCCTTAGCTGTAGCAAATGATGAATCAAAAATTGTTCCGCTCGATGAAGATTCAGAATGCGAATCTGAAAATATCAATGAAGATAATGACTATGAAGAATTAGTATTTGATGATAATGAACAGGATAATTCACTTACTGATGACAATGAAGCTGATATAAAATCTAAAACTTCTGATGTTGACCAATCTCTTGTTGATAAAATGATAAATGGTGTATCCAAAGATGAAACTAATGTTGACGAAGAAAATGAATTATATGATGAGTTGGACAATGGTGAATTAGATATTGATGAATTACTGGATATGGATAATACGGATGATGCATTAGTAGAAATGCCTTTGGAAAGTAATTCAGATTTTGCAGATAATATTTTAATTTCAGATGATGCTGAAGATGCAGAATCTTTGGATAATGATATTGAAGAAGTTTCCGAACTTTTGGAGACAGATAGTCCGGACGCAATTACAGAAGATGAATCTATAGATGACGGTGCGGAGGAAATCGAAGAACTAGAAGAAGCTGCAGAACTTCTTGAATCAGACGATTTGGAAGAAATTACTGAAGATGAAACTATAGAGGATGGTGCGGAAGAAGTCGAAGAACTAGAAGAATCCGAAGAGCTTCTTGAATCAGACGATTTGGAAGAAATTACTGAAGATGAAACTATAGAGGATGGTGCGGAAGAAGTTGAAGAACTAGAAGAATCCGAAGAGCTTCTTGAATCAGACGATTTGGAAGAAATTACTGAAGATGAAACTA
>JAEEGL010161430.1_pt1 | contig 83893 bp, 76 predicted proteins | sample 9134231 | NCBI WGS metagenome assembly JAEEGL01 (sample SAMN16246548, study PRJNA631951) | gut metagenome | biome: gut microbiome; feature: rumen; material: fiber-attached | host: Bos | place: Iran: Karaj | collected 2018-10
AGGGCTTGGTAAGATCGTTGATTGCAACAACCTCATAACCAGGTGCTCCGAACATCTGTCTGAAAGCCAGACGACCGATACGGCCAAAACCATTAATCGCAACTTTTACTGCCATTTTAGATTCCTCCTAAAATATTAAATTATATTTCTTTTGACAATTTTCAGGGTTTCGGGATCACCTTCCCCTTCTTAGATTGTCAAAATTTTATCAGCAAACATATTTTACGTGATTCCATGCGATAATTCAAGAGATAAATCAAAAATAATTTCCATTTCTGAAAAATTTTACCGTTTGTTCATTTTTTAGCTGTTTTTTTCCTTTTTATCCGTTATACTTACCATTAGAGCCCCATTTGGGCCAATCTTTTACGTCAAAATCCGCGCAAGCGGTTTAGAAAGGACAAAACATGAGCATCCTTACCTCTGATTGCCACATGCACTCGCACCATTCCGGTGACAGTACCGCGCCCATGGAGGCCATGATCCTCCGCGGCATCGAGCTTGGTCTCAAGACCATGTGTTTTACCGAGCACAATGACTTCGATTATCCCGACAGTCCCGACGGTCCGGGTTCCATCTTTCTCCTGAACGCAGACTCCTATCTTTACGAACTGATCCAGTTAAAGGAAAAATATGCCAATCAAATTCAGGTTCTTTTTGGCGTGGAACTCGGTCTCCAGCCGGAATGCGTGAGAAAGAACGCCGTCTTCGCCAAAAGCTACGATTTCGACTTCATTATCGGCTCCTCCCACGTCTGCCATGGAAAGGATCCCTACTACCCTGCTTTTTTTGAGGGGCGCCCCGAGGAGGAAGCCTACCGGGAATACTTTGTTTCCATCTTGGAAAACCTTAAGAAATTTCAGAATTTCGATGTTTACGGACATCTGGATTACGTGGTCCGGTATGGTCCGACAAAGGACGAAAATTATAGTTATGAGAAATACAATGACGTCATTGATCCCATTCTCGAACTCCTTTTGGAACAGGAAAAGGGCCTTGAGATCAATACCGGCGGCCTGCGGCACAACATGAGGGATTTCAACCCCTGCATGGACGTCCTCAAGCGCTATCGGGCCCTTGGCGGCGAACTCATCACCGTCGGCAGCGACGCTCACAAACCCGAGGATCTCGCCATTCATTTCGACCGCGCCGGTCAGGTCCTGAAAGACTGCGGCTTCAAGTATTACTGCGTCTACGAAAAACGCGTGCCGCATTTCATCAAGCTCAGTTAGCGAAACTTTAGCCAGGTTTAGGCTATGTCAAAACAGGGACAAGGAAAACGCGTCACCAGACACGTCACCTTGTCCCTGTTCAATTTCACGCATTGTGTCAGCGGATGGTGCCTCCGCCAAGCACGTGGTCACCGTCATAGAAAACAACTGCCTGTCCGGGAGTGGCGGCCCGGACCTTCGCCTCAAACCGGCATTCCACCAAATCCTCCCCGATCTTTTCGATCGTGCAGTACTCTCCCGCGTGATTATACCGTATCTTTGCCTTCACGCGCATCGGCCCCTTCAAGTCTTCGATGGACATAAAATTCAACTGGTCGCAAATCACCCGATTCACAAACAGCTCCTCATTTTCCCCGATCACGACTTCATTTGTCTCGGGACGGATCTCCGTCACGAACACGCGATGCCCCATGGGAAGTTCGAGGCCGCGCCTCTGTCCAATGGTATAATGCGTGATACCCTTGTGCCGTCCAAGGATCTCTCCGTTTGGCGTAATGAAATTCCCCGGCCCCGGCACGCGGTCCCCTGCCGTCCGGTCAATAAATGCCGCATAGTCATCTCCCGGCACAAAACAGATTTCCTGGCTGTCCGGCTTATTTGCCACGGGAAGTCCAGCCTTCGCCGCCAATTCCCTCACCATGGTCTTCTCATAATCTCCCACGGGCATCAGCGTATGGGCCAGTTGCTGCTGCGTCAGATTATATAAGGCATACGTCTGGTCCTTTGTCGCCGTCACGGAATTTCGGATGCAATATCTTCCGTTCGGAAGTTGCATGATCCTTGCGTAATGTCCTGTCGCTACGTATTCCGCCCCGAGCTCCAGGCTTCTTTGCAGAAGCGCTTCCCATTTCACCTTTCGATTACATAAAATGCAAGGGTTGGGCGTCCTTCCGCACAGATACTCCTTGGTAAATACGTCAATTACTTCCCGCTGAAACACGTCCTTGAAATTCATGACGTAATACGGTATCTCCAGGACCTGCGCCACTCTTCTCGCGTCCTCCACGGCAGAGGTTCCGCAGCACCCGCCATTCTCCTGAATGCGACAGGAATTCTCATCCTGCCAAATCTGCATGGTGACGCCAATCACGTCATAGCCCTGTTCCTTCAAAAGCATTGCCGCAACGGAGGAATCCACCCCACCTGACATGCCGACGACAACCTTTCTTCCCTTGGGGGCAATCCTCTCAATTCTTTTTCCCGCCAAACGGATTTCTTCGTTTTTTTCCTTCAATCCCTTTTCGTCCAAATGCCCGGATGGCTTGTATCCCATCATTTTCCTAATGTTGCCGACGATCTCCTTCAAGGCATCTGCAATCTCATCCATCTCTTCCATGGTATTGGCTTCCGAGATCGTAAATCTCAGGGATCCCTTTGCCTCCTCCGGAGTTCGCCCCATGGCAAGCAACACGTGAGAAGGCTCACTGCTTCCGATGGTACAGGCAGAACCGCTGGAGGCACAGATTCCCCGCAGATCCAGCTGAATCAGCACCGACTCCCCCTCCACGGGAGGAATGCAGACGCTGACGTGCCCCGGAAGACACTCTGCTCCTTCCCCATTGATCCGCACGTCAGGGATCTCCGCCTTTATCCGGTTCTTCAAATGGCTTGACAATTCCCGCATCCTTCTCCCGGCGATCTCCATCCTGTCCTTCGAGAGCTCTGCCGCCTTTCCAAAGCCGGCAATTCCCGCAACGTTCTCCGTGCCCGCCCTGCGGCCTCGCTCTTGGCTTCCCCCATAGATCAAAGGCTCCAGCCGAAGCCCCTTTCTGACGTACAAAAGACCAATTCCTTTGGGTCCGTGCAGCTTATGCGCGCTGGCACTGAGAAGATCTATTTTCATCTCTTGCACGTCAATGGGCAGATGCCCATAGGCCTGCACCGCATCCACGTGAAAAAGTACGTCCCGCTCCCTGCAGATTCTGCCGATCTTTGCGATAGGCTGAATGGTTCCCACTTCATTATTGGCAAACATGACACTGACCAGAATGGTATCCGGGCGAATGGCACGCTCCACGTCCTGAACCAAAACCCGTCCCTCCTCGTCCACGTCTAAATAAGTCACGGAAAAACCTTGTTTTTCCAATTCCGCACAAGTATTTAAGACGGCATGATGTTCGATTTTCGTCGTAATCACGTGCCTTCCCTTATTTTCCCTGGATCTTACCGCAGAAAACAGCGCCCAGTTATCACTTTCGGATCCGCCTGACGTAAAGACAATCTCCTCAGGCTGAGCGCCGATCAACTCCGCAACGCGTCTCCTGCCCAGTGCCACTGCCTTTTTTGCCCCGCTTCCCAGGGAATAGACTGCACTGGGATTCCCATATTGCTCCTGAAGAAAGGGTAACATCTCTTCCAGTGCCAGAGGATCTAATTTTGTTGTCGCCGCATTATCCACGTATATCATTGCGTTTCGCTCCATTTTTTCTAAAATCGACGTCCGGATTTTAGTATAGCATTGTTTGTGTCGTTCTTTCAACCGTCACTTTTTCATATGCTGTTCCTAAGGAAATCAATGGCTGCCATTGTGGCAGCAAGGGTTTTGTCATGAACAACCTACTTAGAAAACTCCGAGAGCTCTCAAAACGTCCCCTGATCACGGGAACCCTGATTCTGACTGCCACCGGGCTTGTCAGCCGCTTCATCGGATTTTTTTACCGCATCTACCTATCCCGCCTGTTTGGCGAAGAAAAGATGGGCCTATACCAACTCATCAGTCCCGTCATCGCCCTGTCCTTCTCCTTAACGGCTGCCGGCCTTCAGACCGCCGTTTCCAAGCTGACGGCAGAAGTGGCCACCTGCCAGCATTCCATAAAAGAAGGCTTAAATAAGCGTCCCTTTTGGGCATCCTTTTGCATTTCTCTCCCTTTGTCCGTTTTCTGCACCGCGCTAACCTATTTCTTTGCAGACCAGATCGGTACGAACCTACTAAAGGAACCGCGAACGATCCCCCTTCTTCGCATCATTGCATTCTCTTTCCCCTTCGTCGGCGTACACGCCTGCATTAACGGCTGGTTTTACGGCATGAAAAAAGCAGCCCTTCCTTCTCTTGCACAGATCATGGAACAACTGACAAGGGTGGGTTGCGTTTATTTGATCACCTCAAAAGACATACTCAGCGGAAAAGAGCCGGACATAGGGACTGCCGTTTTAGGACTGGCCATAGGGGAAATTGTCAGCATGACGGTTGCCATCTTAACCTATCTCCCCTATTTCTCCAAAAGCAAACCGGATTTTTCGTCATCTCCGTGCCGCGGGGAATCGTCCCGCGCCGCCTCCTGGCCGCGCATTTATCAAAACCTCCTTGCCATGGCCCTGCCCTTGACGGCAAACCGCTTGGTTTTAAACATACTCGGAAGCATGGAATCCGTTGCCATTCCGGATATGCTTCGCCTATATGGCTACAATTCGGAAACTGCCCTTTCCGTCTATGGCGTGCTCACCGGCATGGCCCTTCCCTTGGTGTTCTTCCCCAATGCCCTGACCGGCTCCATCGCCGTCATGCTGCTCCCCATGATCTCGGAAAACTATTGTCTAAAAAAAATGGATGCCGTTCGCTCTCTTGCGAACCGCACCCTGGGATCTTGTCTGATCATGGGCTTTGCCTGCCTCAGCGTCTTTGTTCTTTTGGGGCCCTGGCTTGGCACCGTCATGTTTCACAGCGCCCTGGCCGGACGCTGTATCCGTACTCTCGGCTGGATCTGCCCCTTTCTCTATCTCGATACCACCCTCTCTGGTATTCTTCAAGGTCTTGGAAAGGCCGGCGTCATTTTCGGCATCAACGTGCTAAGCCTTCTGACGCGCCTCGCCTTTGTATGGCTCGCCATTCCTTCCCATGGCATCATCGGGTATCTTTGGGGCATGCTTGCAGGCCAACTTCTTCTAACCATCCTTTACGTCATCTGTCTGATCAGATTTTTCCAAAGCGAGACATTTGCTTCTTCCTCAAGATAAGGCAATCGCCTTCAGCACGTTGCCGTCCAGATCCGTAATGATTTTCTGATTTGTACCGCTTTTAAATTTCAAAACCCCGTCCACGTAGACACTGACCTGCTTTCCCGTGTTTTCAATGCGATAGCGCCGGTCACCCCATTCCTGTTCATAAATGCATGCGTCCCCCCCGAAAGCGCCCCAATACACCCTGTCCCGCTCCAAGTGTACGCCGTACGTTCTGGCCGCATACTCCATGACGGAGAGCATCGCAGGACCATAGGCATCCTGCTTTCCCTCCAGCGAAACCGCGGAGGGCTTCATGGTAAAGGGATCATATTGCTGTACAAACACGCATTGTTCCCCAATGGCTTCAAAAAGCTTTTTCCCCAAAAGTGGCACAATCCAGTCATAGCCATAATTCTCCAGGGCGCGGATCGCCCTCTGATAGGTGAGAGCCTCCGCCTGCCCGCTCCAGTCATTGGTGGTCACGTTCCGAAAAAGCGGATCGTTGACTGCCACGGAAGGCAGGGGCATTTGGGTCCAGAATTCCTGTGGGTTGAGCAGATGCTCCCACACAAAGCGGTCCGCCATGCTTTGCGACAAACTCTTCCAATACATGGCGCGGAGACTGTTGTGCATCAACGTTGGAAGCACTTTATGGTTTTTGTCTCTGTCAAGGCATGCGCCTCGTTCCTCGTTCCAAAGATATTCCCGGATCTTCTCCTGCACCTGCCGCGCCGCATTCCGCCACTTGGTCTGAAGCTCATCTTTCTTCAAGATCCCCGCGATGTCAGAAAGGACGTCCCTGGCGGAATAAGAATAGCTCATCACGTCGATGGAGGCCATGGGAACAACCTCACAATCCTTTGGCGGCGTTTCCTCCGCCCACCAGTCAGGCGCATCGCCATAACGAAGTGCATGATCCTCCCCGGTATCATATTTGCACCAGCTCTCCAGGCAACCGTCCCCGTCAAAGTCACGCGTTCTCCAAAGGTAAGCATCAAAGCGCTCCAGCGTAACGTACAAAAGATCCAGATAATCCGGGTCTTTTCCGGAAAGATAGTAAACGTTCAATGCAGGCGCCGGGAAACAAAAGCCTTGAAACTTGTTGAACTGAGGCGTGATTTTCCCATCGATCAGCGCAATGCTTCCGGGCATGCGTCCATCCTGCCGGGCCGTCTCCATAAACAGGAGCTGATTGTTAAGCGCCGCTTCCATGTCGCGCTTCGCATACATTTCTCCCCCCATCGGCTGGGTTTCAAGCCAGATTTTCTCATAACCGCCGCCTTCAATGAGAACCTTTCGGCCTGCGAAATCCTTGAGGTTTTCCTTCGACTTTTTTTCTGCCGCGTCCATCAGCTTCTGCAAAAGCGCATTCTCTGTCTCAAAAAAAACTTTTGTGTGCGTTATCTTGCCGTTCATTTAATCCGTTCCCCACAATTTAAAATATCGGAAATCCGCAGAAAGCGAAAGTCCCGTCAAGTCATGAACGTACAAACCGAAATGCGCTCCCGTGAAACCACGGCAGTGCTCATCCGTCAAAATTTCCGTTGTCTGCATGCCGCCCGCCTGTTTCCAATCCTGCGCTTCCGTCTGATAATAAAACGTAACGCCAAGGCCATCGTCTCCAACGAGGATGCGAAGCCGCACCTCCCCGTTCCCGGGTATCGGCACCGGTTCCATTTCATCCGACACCGCGCCGGTATCAGATTTCAGGAGAATCAAAACGGGCACTCCTTTTTCATTCACGGTTTTACCGAAAATATAATAATTCATGCAATCGTACACGTATGTTATTCCTGCCACCTGCTCCGGATACTCCGGGTGAAATTCCACCGCCGTTTCAACCGCGCAGGAGATTCTCTGCTGCCGGACCGCGAGCAATGACACATTGTGCAGGGAATTCAAGGATTCCCTGCCAGTCATTCTAAGATACCCCTTCCTTGCGCCCAAGTCAGCGAAAGCTTCCATGGGGCTTCTTGGCGAAGAATATCTAACCGACAGTTCCGGTTTCATAAACTCATCAAGAAAGCCCTGCTCTTCATTTTCCAAAGGCCTTTCCGGAATACCCTCCGGCTCCTCCGCGCTCATCCGGGCATAATTCCCGCCGCCCTTCAGTCGGAGCCATCCGTCCCCGTCCCATTCCATCTTCTGAATGGCCGTCTCTCTGCCCAGCGTGCAGAGCTTTCGCCCGCTCACCGGCCGGGAACAAAGATGCACCAGATACCATTCCCCGTTCTGCGTTTCGACAAGGTCTGCATGTCCCGCCTTCTGGAGAGCTTCAGGATCCTCCCTGTCAGAGGTTAGAATCGGATTGGAAGGAGCAGTTTCAAATGGTCCCCAAATACTGCGTGACCTCGCCAAGGTCACGCAGTGATCATATCCCGTTCCGCCTTCCGCCGTAAGCAGATAATACCAATCCCCAATATGGTATACGTGAGGTCCTTCCGTACAACCGATGCCTGAACCCGCATACACCTTTCTCCGCTCTCCGATGAGCTGCAGGCTGTCCGGGGCTACCTCCTGAACCAGAATCCCTTTGAAACCATTCACCATATTGATGAGATATTTCCGGCCATCCACGTCATGAAACAGTGAGGGATCAAACCCGATGCTGTTGAAGTACGCCGGCTCGGACCAGTCCCCGTATATGTCCTCCGTCCACACAACATAGTTGTGCGTATTGTAAAACCGGCCTTTTTTCGTCTTCACGTCGGTGTACGTCAGATAAAATCTCTTTCCATCATGACTAAGGCATGGAGCCCAGACCCCTCCCGACGCCGGATCCCCGATCAGGTTCAGCTGGCTCGTCCTCCGAAGGGGCGACGGAATCTGCTCCCAATGCTTCAAGTCCTTTGAATGAAACAGCTTTACTCCCGGCCACCATTCAAAGGTTGACGTTGCAATATAATAATCTTCTCCGACCCTAATGATGCTGGGATCCGGGCAAAAGCCCCTTAAAATTGGATTCTGTATCACGTTTCCTCCTGCCGCTTTACAATGCGCCATCGGCACATATGTTTCTTTATGCCATAAACCAAAGCTTTCTATGTCTCATTATAGCTTTTTTTAACCTTTCAGTCCACTGGTTCCGATACCCTGAATCAGATATCTGTTAAAGAATAGGAAAATCAGGAACACGGGAATCAGGGAGATGGTTGACATGGCAAACATTGCACCATAGTCCGTCGTGGAAGCTGAATCCGCAAACATCTTTATGGCCAGGGAAGCAGTTGCCTTTTTGGGATCACTTAAGTATAACAGCGGTCCCATGTAATCGTCCCATTTCCAGTAAAACTGAATGATGACCGTTGTGACAATGGAGGGCTTTAAGAGCGGCAAAATGACGTGGAAGAAGATTCCGTATTTGCTGCATCCGTCTATGGTTGCAGCCGCATCCAGCTCCCTCGGGATCCCCGCCATAAACTGCATCATCTGATAGATAAAGAATGCCTGCCCGCAAAAGTATGGCAAAATCAGAGGTACGTACGTGCCCACCAAGCCCAGCTTATGCCAGATCAGGAAGGATGGTACCATCAAAATCTGTCCCGGCAACAGCATGGTTGCAATCATGCAGGTAAACCAGAATTTCCTGCCCTTAAAACGAATCCTGGAGAGCGCGTATGCCACCAGTGCGGAACTGACCACCGTCCCGAGAGTTGCAAGGAGCGTGATCCACAGCGAATTCCAAAAATAGGTAGAAAACGTGATGCCGGAAAAGCCTTTCCATCCGGTCGCGTAATTGCTCGATTTTAACTCCTTCGGAATCAGGTTAAGACCGCCCCTAAGAATTTCGGCATTACCCTTGAAGGAACCGCTGACCATCCAGAGAACGGGATAAACCATCAAAAATCCAAAAGCCACAACAAAGAAATGATATGCTATTTTTTTAACCGACTTTGTCGTCTTCATTTTTTTCTCTCCTTAATCAGATTCCGTGAACACCCATGCTTTCGACGTTTTGAAAATGATCAGAGTGATTATGCTCATGATTACCAGCATGAACCAGGACATTGCACATGCGTAGCCCATGTTTCCGTATTTGATGGCATGAAGATAAACGTACAGCGCATACATCATCGTTCCGTTATCGGGGCCGCCGCCGGTAATAATATATGCCTGGGTAAATGCCATAAATGCCGAAATGGTCTGCATGATCAAGTTATACAAAATTATGGGAGACAGGCAGGGAAGCGTGATTCTGAAGAAAATCTGTAAGCCGTTTCCCCCGTCGATCCTTGCCGCCTCATAATAGGATTCCGGAATTTCCTTTAGGCCGGCAGCAAAAATGATCATGGAGGAACCAAATTGCCATACGCTCATCAAAACGAGGGGATACAATGCAAGATTCTTGTCTCCGAACCAATTGATGGCATCAAGTCCCAGATTGGCCATAAGCGCGTTAAACAGACCCTTTCTCGCAAACAATTGTTTCCAGACAAGCGTCACTGCAACGCTTCCTCCCACTAGGGACGGAATGTAGTACAAGGATCGGTAGAGCGTCACAAGACGGCTTTTTCTGGTCAACAAATACGCCACAAAGAGCGCAAATGCCAATTTAAGCGGTACGGAAATGAACACGTATTTCAACGTCACGCCAATGGACTTGACAAAAATTTCGTCCTGAAATAAATTCAGATAGTTCTTGATTCCGATAAAATCCGGCTGTCCCTTTGTCATCATGGAGTAATTTGTCAGGGAATAGTATAAAGAAGTCAAAATGGGAATCAACGAAAAACAAATAAAACCAAATACAAACGGAGCTGCAAAAACATGTCCCACAAATTCATTGCGATGAAGGAATTTTTGCGAATCAACCTTAAGCGATAGAGCTGATTTATCCAAAACAATGCCTCCTCTTCTTGACAATCCGTATTTTCTAAAGACAATACGGGCACACTCCCGCACGAAAGAAAGTGTGCCCAAATTGTCTTACCGTCAAATTTCTAATACTTTTTATTTCGAGAAAATTGCCTGAGCGGCATCATAAGTCTTCTGCGCCGCTTCTTTTGCCGTGATGCTGCCGGTAGCTACCTGCTGGACGAAATTACGGTACTGGTCAACAACCTGATCCTGACCGGCCGGGCTCAGTACGTTGATCTTTTCGGGAGTCGGGAAGCTGCCGACCAGATCTACGTAGTTGTACATCAGCTTCTGACCTTCCGTTGCATTCTGCTGAAGCGCTGCAAGAACGTCACTGTTGATGGGGATGCCCCTCTCTCCCTGAAGAACGTTGTTGCAATCTACGCTGTTCTGGAACCAGCTGATGAACTTTGCGGCTTCTTCCTTATGCTTGCTGTCCTTGGACACGCACAGCATCTGGGAAGACATGATCACGGTGCCGGCGGGGCCGTCAGCCTTATAACGGGGAACCGTTGCAAGGGCCAGGGTGCGTCCTTCCTGAGCACATACGTCATAGATCGTCGGGAACTGATTCACGGCAACCCAGGTCATTCCGGCTTCACCGGTAACAAGGAAGTCGTTCTCTATGTTGGTAATTTCCATCTCCGCACCTGCATCAGGGGAAGCGCCTTCTTTGATCAGATCTGCTCTCATTTGGATGTAGGGAGTCAGCATTTGCGGATCCTTGAATCCCATGCCCGTGAGCTCCAGATTAAAGAACCCATACTCTCCCACCGCACCCTGCTGGGCTACGTAGGTTGAACATCCTGCGATGAATTCGGAAGAAGTAAAGCCTGAGCTTCCGTAATGACCGGTAGCCGCTTTGATCTTTCTCGCTGCATTAGCGAAATCATCCCACGTCCAGTTTTCCGTGGGAGTGGGAACTCCTGCCGCCTTGAACATGTCCACGTCATACGCAATGCCATAGGTATTCAGGCCGTTGGAAAGTCCGATCTGATTTCCCTCCGTATCTTGCGTAATCTTAAGATAAGCGTCGGAAATCTTTGAGTGATCCACGATTCCGCTGTCGATATAAGAATTCAGGAACTCAATCTTATCCATGTACTCGGGGAAATTTCCGCCCAGTTGGAAAACGTCCCATACGTTGTCAGAAGCCACCAGCGTCTTCAGCTTCGTAAAATAGTCATCGAATGAGAAGAACTCATACTCGATCTTTACGTTTGGATGCTCCTTCTCATACATCTCGATCACTTGAACGGTTCTGTCATGACGGGTCTGAGATCCCCACCACGCCATTCTCAGCGTAATTTGTTCCTCATCTCCCGACGACTGCTTGCCATTGCCCGTGTCACAGGCTGCCATACTCATCATCATAAGCGCGGACAGTCCAACTGCCAATAACTTTTTCTTCATTTACGTTCCCTCCAATTTTTTTGTTTTCTTCTCTCACAAGCAAGAAATGTTTCGCCTTACAAATTTTATTTTATTTGTACTACGCCCCTAATAATACAAAAATGATATGTGTTTTACAAAAATACCGCTGTTTTTTTGCCATTTTAGTAAATTATTGATTTCTGGCTATTGTTTCACCAAAACTCCGATGATATAATTAAAACAACGGAGAACGCTCCTTTGTTATTTGATTATTTTTTCACAAAATACAGTTTTATTATTTATGCGCAAAAAATCATATTACGTAAGGGGAAGCTTAAAATGCATGACACAGATAATGATGAAGGGATTTTTATTGAGAAACAGATAAGAGTACCAAACTTTTACATGACCTATGAGCACGTCCATGAATTTCTCGAAATCTTTTATTTAAAAACAGGCGTCTGTACTTACACCGTGAACAACGTCGCATACCATCTCTCTGCCGGTGATTTGTTTATTGTCGCCCCCGGCGATCGTCACTGTACCAGATATGCGGGCGTCGTTCCCTGTGAACGATACGTGGTGTATTGCCGGCCGGAGGCTCTTCCCGAAAAATATTGGGATCTGCATCCCGAAATCATGGAGCACTTCACCAAATCCGGAAAGGTTGCTTTTGAAAAGAAGGCACAGATCAAGCTGGATACCCTCTTTGGAAGAATGCTGGAAGAAAATAACATGCCGGACGAATACTCCCAGGAATGCCTGTTCATGCAGGTTACGTCTCTTTTTATTATTGCTCAGCGGCATGGAAGATTTCTTTATGAGCAAAACAAAACCATCTCCAACAAAAATTCCGATGCCGACATAGAGAACGTCCTGCGCTACGTTGCCCAGAATTGCGCGATGCCCATTACGCTGGAGGAAGTTTCCGAAAGGACAAACCTAAGCCCCACTTATTTTTCCAAAAAATTCCGGAAAGTAACCGGCATAACCTTTAAGAATTACCTGAATAACGTTAGAATCCGTCAAGCCTGTCAAATGCTGCTGACAACAGATGATACCATCACCAAGATTGCCGTAAATTGCGGTTTTAACAGCAGCAATTACTTTAAGGATTGTTTCCGGCGCTTGAACGGCGTATCTCCAAGAGATTACAGAAAGCATGCGAAAAGTCAATGCAATGCCGCTTTCAACCCGTAAATCGAAAAAACAGACGCAACACAGAAAAATAGAATCATAAGGGAGTTGAATATGCTATATAACGTACACGATTTTGGAGCCGTCGGCGACGGACGTCACCTTGATACGGATGCCATCCAGGCGGCAATTGACGCCTGCCACAAGGGCGGCGGCGGTCAGGTTCTTTTATCCGGCGGTCACGTTTACCGCTCAGGCACTCTGGTTTTGCATTCTTACGTAGATCTTCATCTGGAAATGGGTGCAATCCTTAAGGGCAGTGATTCCTTAAAAGATTATGATTATTTTCAAAGCGGCAAAACCGTCCCCGAAGAAATCTCCGTTCCCACCTACGAAGATTGTAGCTATGCGGGACAACCGACACTCTTTTTTCTTTATGCAAAGGACTGTGAACACGTTTCTATCTCCGGTTTTGGAAAAATAGACGGGAACGAAAAAATCTTCTATGGCAACGTTACTCCCTGGCATATCGACGGAAGCTTTTATCCAAGGGTGCCTCTGCTCTTTTTGGAGCACGTGTCTCACCTGACGATCAAGGACGTCACCTTAACCAACAGTGCTTTTTGGACCACGCATCTGGTAGGCTGTTCTGACGTTTTAATCACAGGCATACGAATCCTGAACAATCTGAAGCTGGCAAACTGCGACGGGATCGATCCGGATCACTGCCAGAATGTCAGAATATCCAACTGCCACGTAGAAACGGCTGATGACTGCATTGTATTTAAGAATACTGCCAATGCAATGCAATATGGTCCCTGCGAAAACATTACCGTTACCAACTGTACGCTGATTTCCACAAGTGCGGCAATTAAATTCGGAACGGAAAGCGAAGCGCGCTTTCGAAACGTCATTGTCAGCAACTGTGCCATCAGCCAGTCCAACAGAGGCATTTCCATTATGCTGCGCGACTGCGGCTGCATCGAGAACGTTCTCTTCTCAAACATCACGATCGATACGCGCCTCTTCTCAAAAACGCACTGGTGGGGAGAAGCGGAACCCATTTCCATTACGGCAGTGAAACGCGAACAGCAGACATCCGTCGGCTACGTTAAAAACATTGTCTTTGACAATATTCATTGCCATGGCGAAAACGGCATAATGCTCTATGGCGATGAATCACGCAATATCAACGGATTGGTCTTTCATCGGATCACTCTGCAAATTACAAAGAAAACCGAATGGCAAAAGAACTTCCACGACTTGCGGCCCTGCAACCTATCAGAGCCTGTGCTCACCGGTTCGCTCAATGCCATCTTTGCAAGAAACGTTGCGGACGTATTGTTCCGTGATCTACGAGTCGAAATTGCTGATGACGTCAGGGAAGACGTTGTGACGGAATTTGACGTGGAGAATTGCGAGCAATTCGTCATAAATGAGAAAGTATTCTGAAAGGAATTCTTCTTATGAAAACATTTTTTAATCTGGAAAATCCCGTCTGGGAATTTATCGGTAATTTAGCGGATCTGTTTCTTCTGTCCGTACTCTGGTATCTGTGCTGCCTTCCCATATTTACTGCGGGAAGCGCAAGCACTGCCCTCTATTACGTAACGTTAAAAATGGTCTGCAAACAGGAGGGATATACTGCCCACTCTTTTCTCAAGGCTTTTCGGGCGAACCTAAGGCAATCTACCATGATCTGGCTAGTCTGTGTTGCGGGCATTGGCCTTCTTTGTGCTGACGTCTACTGGTCTTTGTGCAGCGGTAACTATTTTGCTTCTGCCCTTCTTCCTGCATTTCTCATTCTTTCGCTGCTGTTTGCCGTTTATTTAACCTTTCTGTTTCCGCTCCTGGCAAGATGCGACAATTCTGCCAAAACCCTAATGGGTATGTGCGTCGCCATCAGCTTTCGTGATTTTCTGCCCATACTGTCCGCCCTGATCCTGACGGTCGGCATTTTCTCCGCAGGCCTCTTTCTTTTCTGGCCGCTTCTTCTCATTGCTCCGGGGCTGGCCGCATATTTGAATTCCTTTATTTTCCACAGAATTCTGGAAAAATACCATTTGGATCTGCCTACGGATTAGTCTGTCTTTTACGAATAAACGAAAAGAGGATGGCTTTCACCATCCTCTTTTTTATTTTAGCATTGTCTTCAACTCGTCCATGAACGTATTGATGTCCTTAAATTCCCGATACACCGAAGCGAACCTGACGTATGCCACTTCGTCTAAGTCCTTCAACTTATTCATGACAATCTCACCAATCACGCGGCTGGGAATCTCCTTATCCTCCATGCTGAAGATCTCATTCTCTACCTCGTTCACAAGATTGGTCAGCTGCGTTGCACTGACGGGACGCTTGTGGCAGGCACGGAGAACGCCGGCCTCGATCTTCTCCCGGTCATAGGTCTGACGATTGTTATCCTTCTTGATGATGATCAGGGGAATCGTCTCGATCTTTTCATAGGTGGTAAATCTCTTTCCACATTCGTCACATTCCCTTCTGCGGCGGATGGAATTGTTATCCTCAGCCGGTCTGGAATCGATCACGCGGGTATTTTCCTGATTACAATAGGGACACTTCACTTTGGTTCCTCCTTGTGCGTAAAAATACTCTTTTCCTGTCATAATTTTACGCTTTTTCTTAATCTACGTCAACCAGAATAATGTCTGGTCCGATCTGACGAATGTCCTTCCAACAGATTGCCACCTCCGGTTCGCACCGCAAAAAGCCAAACAGCTTGCAGGTTCCCGGAACCATGATCTTGCAAATGCAGCCCTTGCACTCATCAAATTCCAGATTACAAACCCGTCCAAGCCTTCTGCAATCCCGGATATTGATCACGTCTTTGTTTTGGAGTTCCGTAAACGTCATTCTTTCTCCAAGACCGTTTTTTAAAATATATGAAACGATTTGGCAAAGCGCTACCGCACCTTGGAATAACGCCTACTCAATTCCCTCAACTCCGGAACACATCGGAATGGTATTGATGGAACCGTCCTCATTGTACGTAAACTCAGCCACGCAAACGCTCCGATGGAACAAGCTTCCCCCGGGGAGCTCTCCCGTATGATAGAACAAATAAGAATGTCCCTTGAAGTCACATACGCCCGGATGGTTCGTAAATACGCCGCCCTCCTCCGTCATCAGCACACCGCCGTACTTCCAAGGGCCGGTAGGATTTTCTGAGGTGGAATATGCCAAATGCTCCTGATGCACGTTCTCTGCAAATGCCGCATAAACCATGTAATACAAACCGTTTCTCTTATAGAACCAAGGACCTTCGCCGTAAGTCGTACCGGTCATGTGTCCGCCCTTTCCAAAGGATTCCACCGTCATGGGAATCTTGCAAACGCCAACCTTCTCGTCATAAGAGATCATGTCCTCATTTAGGAGCACGTAGCGGAGCTCAGGATTGCCAAAATACAGATAAGCCTGCCCGTCATCATCAATATAGACCGTGGGATCAATGTCATTCCAGTCCCCCTCGTCCACCAAGGGATGACCAAGATCCTTAAAAGGCCCCGCGGGATTGTCTGAAACTCCTACGGCAATTGCCATGCCGCCATTTGTCTTATGCACGGGACAGTAGAGATAAAACTTACCGTTTCTCTCGATCGCCTGGGGCGCCCAGGCCCTGTCGTCCGCCCACTCTATGTCATCGAGAGAGAAAATCTTTCCGTGATCCGTCCAATGCACCATATCCTTGGTCGAAAAACAACGCCAGTCAACCATGGTGTAAAAATCATTCACCAGCTGATCTTCATCATGAGTGGTATAAAGATACAGGGTATCCCCGTAAACCATCGGTGCCGGATCCGCCGTGTAAATTGACTGGATGATCGGATTCTTGCCATATTCCTTTTGCTGTTGTTCCATCTTTTGCCTCCTAACGTAAGTTTCATCTAATTAGTCAAACGGATTCGCCGTTTCACTTCCATCACATTATAACAGATTCCCGCGCCGCATTCAATATTGTACCCCTTACGCTCAGTCAGATCAGATTTTCTTTCCGGTACTTGGAAGGTGCCATCCCCGTTTGCTTTTTGAACGTATTACAAAAATAATAGGATGACTCAAAGTGAAGCTCGTCACTGATCTCCCCGATGGAAAGCGTCGTGGCGGCAAGCAAACGCTTAGCCCTTTCCATCCGGACGCTACAGTGATACTTCCAGAGGGTCGTTCCCGTTGTCTGCTTGAACAAAAGGTTTAGGTGCTTAAACGTAAGTCCCATGTGCTCTTCAAGCTCTTCCGAAGCAAAGGGCCTGTCTGCCCGTTCATCAAGAAATGCCATCATATTCAACACCTTTTCCTGCTTTCCGTCCACGTGCCTCTCAGGCAGCGATTGCTCGTAAATCTCCATAAGGATCTCGTACAGATAGGCATTCAGGCTGAGATTGGCCCCGTAATCCCTGGATTCGAACATTCTCGTCAGCGTCATAAAACGCGAAAAGATCCTGTCCTTCTTATCCACCCGGGCCATCTTTGGCAAGGCGTGATAAGCGCGGCGGACCTCTTCCTCCGCCTCCGTAAAGAGAAACCTCTCATAGGGCGCCAGTTCTTTTCCCGTTCCCTCTTCATTCAAATGAAAGTGTACGAAAAACCACTTTGTCCCCTTAGGACACTTCACGTCCCCGTAATGATGAAGCCCCTGCTTCAAGAAAAGCAATTCCCCTGGTTTCACCATGAACTCCTCATTTTCCTCAAAAACGTGAAAACTGCCTTCTTCAACATATAACAACACGTTAACGTCGAGAATCCTGTCCGGATGCACAAACCCCGCATCGGTGCTTAGGTATCCGCACAAACTGATGGATGGCAGGACGTCCGTATATAATCTGATCCGATTGTCCGTCAACTTTTTCATCCTCCTCCCCCGAACCGTCATTTACCTTTCGCGGCTCAGAAAATGCGCTTATTTTATATTTATATGCATTTATATGCCATTTATCATGGAATATTGTGCGACTATAATGTAATTATAATAACGAACAGCTTGGCTGTCAATCACAGGAAAACTTAGGAGGCGAAAGCGCATGAAAGCTTTATTTGGAAAAGACGTGACGTTATGGGACGGCGAACTGCTGGCCAAGGAGGCTTGCAACAGAAGTTATCTCGATGAGTTAAAGTCCCCCGCACTTCTCCAGAACTTTTATCAGGAAGCGGGAATCAACCAGAATTTCGGGAGCAAACACATGGCACACACCGGATGGGAAGACCCTTCCTGTCAGCTGCGCGGCCATTTCCTTGGTCATTATCTGAGCGCCTGCGCCATGCGGTATTTGGAAACCGGCGACGAGGAATTGCTTGCCAAGGCAAATCACATTGTCCACGAGCTGAAGCGCTGCCAGATGGAAAATGGCGGTCTTTGGGCAGCCTCCATCCCTGAAAAATATTTTTACTGGATTGCAAGAGGCAAACAGGTTTGGGCCCCTCATTATAACGTTCACAAAACGTTCATGGGTCTCTGTGACATGTTCCGCTATACGGGTAACAAGGAGGCCCTGGAGGTTGCCGTTTCGTTTGCCAAGTGGTTCTATGACTTTACGAACGGAAAGAGCCGCGAGGAAATGGACAACATTCTGGATTTTGAAACCGGCGGAATGCTGGAGGTCTGGGCAGATCTCTATGAATTCACCAAGGACAACATGTTCCTTGAGCTCATAGAGCGCTATGACAGACACAGATTGTTTGATAAGCTCTTGGAGGGCATCGACGTGCTCACCAACATGCATGCAAACACCACCATCCCTGAGGCCATCGGTGCAGCCAGGGTTTATGAAGTGACTGGCAATGAACGCTATAAAAACGTTGCCCTGAAATACTGGGAAATGGCCGTTACCAAGAGAGGTTCCTTTGTCACCGGCGGCCAGACCTGCGGAGAAATCTGGACTCCCCTGAAATCCATGGCAGAGCGTCTTGGCGACAAGAATCAGGAGCACTGCACCGTATACAACATGATCCGCCTGGCAGACATTCTCTTTAAATGGACTGGAAAGGTTGAGTTTTTGGACTATATCGAGCAAAACCTTTACAATGGCATCATGGCCCAGGGATATTTCAGAGGCGGCCATGCCAACGGACAGACTGCTGAATTCCCTGAGGAAGGACTCATCACCTATTTCCTTCCGATGTCCGCGGGACTCCGCAAGGGCTGGGGCCAGAAATTCTCCGACTTCTTCTGCTGTCACGGAACGCTGGTGCAAGCCAATGCGGCACACAACAGATACCTTTATTACCAGGACGGTGATCAGGTCTACTTAGGCGTTTACGCAGCCAGCAAGGCAACGTTCGAAGTAAACGGAACCAGCGTTACCCTTCATCAGCGCAGGGACACCTTAAGCGGAAGCTTCCATTCCTCTAGCACTTCTTCTGCTCTTCAGGCCGTCGGTGAAAACACGCATATTTACCCGCATCAGCCCGACGTCATGAAGCAGTGCTTCAAGGTTTCTCTGGAAAAGGAAACGGAGTTCACCCTTTGCTTAAGACTCCCCAAGTGGCTTAAGAGAAAAGCTGAGCTCACGGTCAATGGCGAGATCACCGATACAACCGCTCTGGAAAAAGACGGCTTTATCCGCCTGAGACGCACCTTCAAGAACGATGATGAAATCTGTATTTGGTTACCCTTAGATCTCTATGCGACGAAGCTGGAAGGCTCTGACAACTATTACGCCTTCTCCTACGGACCCATTGCACTTGCAGGCCTCTCGGACGCAGAACGCACGCTTCACTTAAAAGGCCATGAGCTGACGGAGCTTCTCACCCATGACAACGAACGCGAATGGGGTTCATGGAAAGACACCTTCAAAACCCGCTTCCAGGACGTTGGAATTAAGTTTATTCCTCTCAAGAATATTGGTTACGAGAGATATCAGATCTACTTCCCGGTGGAAGAATAAGAAATGAAAACAGGCTGGCACCCGGATTACTCCGGGTGCCAGCCTATTTCTCTTTGCAGTATCAATGTTTGAACTTGATTTATTTTATTCTGCCCTCCAGTTCCTGCATGGTTTGGATCTTGTCCACGGGTATGATCGCCTGCATGTTGTTGTCACAGCCATCGAAAAGTGCGATCAGCTCATAACCGATCTTCCTAAGCTCCGCAACCACTACGTTAGCTTCCAAAACGTCATATTTGAAATCTTCTCCAACCGGTTTCCCCTGAAAACTATACTTTGACAGCTCCGTGCGATACAGCTTTACCGTCGCAGAAACGTCAAGCAAATTCGAAGAACCGATGCCTTCAAGAATCCCGTTTACCGCAAGTACAAAACTGTTAACGTCCACGCTGCAGTTCAACTCCGTAAGGAACCCCTCCTCCGTCAATTGATCGATCCACGCGTCGTAGAATTCATAAAAAGAGTCTTCCGTGGGATCCTTTGTCAGAGCGTCATACTCTTCCATGCCGGAGACGTCAAATTTATGATTGGTGATCAGCTGCGTAATTTCAGAATAAATCGACGGATCCGTGGTACCCTCTTCAAATACCAGATCATATCCTGAGTAGTCATAGGGAATGCTAAGAATATCTTCCATCCTGCCATACCTCCTTGAATCTAAATCAACGTCAATTGAAACTATGCCTGCAACAAAGTGTTTCACTCTTTCATGATCCATTGATCCATTCCCGCGCCCGAATCTTCATTTGGCCGTTCCTTGAATCCAAACTTCTCGTAAAAGGGCTCCTTACCTTTTGCTGAATTCAGCGTGATTTTCACCTTATATCCCGGCTTCAAGTCATTTTTCAGTTTTTGAAGACATGCTTCCACAAGCTTTCTTCCAATCCCCTGTCCCTGATATTCGGGAATCACTATCACGTCCGACAAAAAAGCAATGTATCCGCCATCCCACAAAAGCCGCACCACGCCAATCGCCTTGTCATCATCCCTGACGCAAAGAACCATATAAGCATTGTCAATGCATGCTTTCGCTTCTTCCAGCGGAAATTGAACCCAGCCAACGATCTTCCTTAATTCCATGTATTCTTCAGGGGTTACGTAATCTATGTAATGGATCATTCCTTATTCCTCCTTCATTCGTGCCTCGCTCTTCTACTTGCCTGGATTCCAGTTTTCCTTCTCAGGCAAGTAGTATCTCGCTTTTTTACTTGCCTGGAAGCCCATTTTCCTTCTCAGGCAAGTATTTCCTAGCTTTTTTACTTGCCTGGGAGCCAATTTCCCTTCTCAGGCAAGTATTTCCTAGCTTTTTTACTTGCCTGGGAGCCAATTTCCCTTCTCAGGCAAGTATTCCCTCACTTTTCCACTTGCCTGGATCCCATTTTCCCTTCTCAGGCAAGTATTCCCTCACTTTTCCACTTGCCTGGATTCCAATTTTCCTTCTCAGGCAAGTGAAGTTGTCTTGGAAATTCCGTCCCATTTATAATAAATAATTTCAGGCAATAGATTACGGCGAAAATTCACTGCCTGAGTGGTGATTACCTTGCTAATTGCAATGAATCAAGCGATCCCGACAAAATTGAATTGTCAATGCAACACATAACAATACTTTATTAATTCATCTTCTTTATTTGTCTGAACAAAACCAATTTTTTCAAATAGCGCCAGCGAAGGCTTGTTAGTTTCATCTATGCTTACTTCTATCTTCTTTAAGTTATCCGGCAGTAAGGAAAACAGTTGCCTCAGTGCCGCTTCAGCCATTCCAAGGCGGCGATGTTTTTCATCGATGCAGATACCGAGATACAGTAGTTCGCCGGCTATCTCGCAATGGATGCCACCGACAAGGACTCCATTCGCAATGATTTTGTAGTAATAAACGCCTTCCGTTCCGGTAACGTAATCGAAATAGTTTTCCGATATGGAAACATATCTAGCTACAGACTTCTGAACGTGTATGGAATATAATCTTTCTAAATCCTTATCTTTTGAAAGCAGACGCTCAATCGTTATTTTCATATGCCCCCCTAGTTACGTACCCTATTATTATAATCACTCCGCAAAATGGAATACATAACAAGATCAAAAAGCCCTTGATTATTTCTTCCTGCCTGACGAAGCACGCCTTCTTTTTGCATTCCTACCTTTTCCATTACTTTCCCGGAATTTGGATTATTCAAGTCATGACCAGCTTCAATACGGTTTACGCCAACTTCTTTGAACAAATAAGCCATCACCGCTTTTAAGCCCTCTGCAGTTATCCCCTTTCCCCAAAATGGGAAGGCAATGGCATACGTTATTTCTACCGCTTCTATTCTCTCTTTCACCGTCGGAGCAGCAATTGTACCTATAACTTCATTTGACTCTTTAAGTACGATGGCCCAGCAATATCTTGCCGGATTCTCATAACGTTTCTCAAAAGTTTTCATAAGTTCAATCGTTTCGTCTATTGATTTGTGCAAATCCCAGGTAAGAAATTTATTTACTCTGTTGTCTGAGCACAGGTTTCGATACATGTCCTCTGCATCATCCACCGTGAATCTTCGCAGCGTTAACCGTTCTGTTTCTAACGTATTTGTCCCAATATGTCTCATTATTCCTCGATTCCGTTGATTTGAATTGAATTTCAACTTGTTTGCCATGTCACTTTTGATTAACGTACTCATCCCTTAATGTGGTCAAATGCTCGATGGCATGGGCATTCCATGGAATCATTGTAGGAAGCTTTTCGCACGGGAATTCTTTGCAGAGGCCGCAGAATTGCACGCCATGCTCCCTGGCGCAGGCATGTATCCTGCACCTGCCTGATCCTGACCATTCCGGAACGCGTCCGTCGGCCTCGATGCATCCCGGGCATAAACCTTGAATCTTTTTTGAACAGCCCGTGCAGCATTCCCCGCAGGCCGTAATCGTCGTAAAATCCGTCATGGCATCCCTGCCCCTTTCTCACCAGTCACGTTAGTTTCCGCGTTTGTTTATCGTCATGGAATGATTCACTAACCATTCAACGCCCGACTCTGCCTGATCGACTCCCGGATTCGCGTTCGTCATGACAACGCTGATCCCTCCAGTGCGAACGTCCAGCTTTATCATGCACTGCCCATTCTCTCCCCAGCCTCTGGAAACTACCGTCTCCTCGCCTTCCAGGAAAACGCCCAGACCGGTCCACGTAAACTTCTCCACAGGTTTTATCATCTCCAGCGCCGTCTCTCTCCGTAAAAACGTGCTTTTCCCTTGAAGCGCCAGGGAAAACTCCGAGGCGATCGCCAAAAGCTCCTCCGCCGTACTCCATAGTCCGGATGCGGCGAGATCAGGAATGACGGGAAATCTCCCTGGGATGGGGTTGCCCTCCTCGTCATATCCAGTTGTCATTTTCGCCTGATGATCCGCCACGTTCTGCGGTGTTGCAAAGAAGGAGTTTGTAAGATCTAACCTTTCAAAAACCATCTTCTTCGCGACTTCGTCGTATGTCTTGTCCGTCACGTCCTCTATCATTTGCTGCAGGACGCAATAACCGGCATCTGAATATTCAAAAAACATCCCTAGCGGCATTTCAGCCACCACAGGGCGTTGATTATACTTTGTCATACCTTTCAAGACGTCTGCCAGACGAATCTCCGGATCCTCCCTGCGCCATCCGCAAAATCCATCCTCATCATCCACGATCCCGGCCGTATGACAAAGGATTGACCGGATCGTTGCTTCGCTTAGTTTTCCATTCGGAGTAAGAAGCTTCCATTGACGCAGGTAATCATTGACTTTGCAGTCAATATCGATCATTTTTGATTCCTGCATTCTCATGACAATGAGTGCAGTGACAAGCTTCGAGACGGAACATCCCGGAAAAACCGTATCCCGCTCTACCGACGTGCCACTCTCTTTGTCAGAGACACCATAAACCTCCGTCCTGGCTTCTCCTCCTGCCGTCCCGCATGCAATGGATACCCCGGGAAACCGGCTGAGAATCTTTCTTTTCTCTTCATCCCACGTCACGTCTTAGTCCCTCCATATAGTAATCCAAAAGCTCATATATCCAATCTTTTAGAACCGAAAATTCAAAGCCCAAGGCCTTTGCCTTATCCGTGTTGATGCTATATTCCGGCTCTCCGTTATAGGGCGCTTCCTCGCCGTCCTCGCTGATCACGGCCCTTGTTCTCGTTTTCTTCTCAACGTAGTCCAGGATCTCGCGAATCGAGATCGTCCCTTCCGCGCTTCCGTTGATGGCTCCGCTATAATCCTTATCCACAAGAAATGCCATAAACTTTCCGGCCTCGTCAGACCGGATAAATCCCATTTGACAATCCACGTTGTCAATCTTCATGGGAATGCCCTTCATCACGTGCTCCACGTAAAATCGCAGTCTTTTTGTGTAGTCATCTTTCCCGATCGCAAAGGGATATCTGACAGCGATCCAATTCCTTTGGGGGTATTCCTGCCACAGGGCATATTCCGCCTGCCGCTTGATCTGCTCATACGGAAAGGCTGACCTGTCACACCAGATCAATTCCGGCGCCGTCCCGTCAAAGTCTTCCTCAACCGTATTCACGCGTTTCGGGTCATATACCGATGTGCTTGACATATATACGTACTTGTCAAAATCCAGGGCATCCATCACGTACCTTACGTCCTTTGAGCAATAAGCAATCTTATCGATGACGACATCATAATGCGTGCCGGACAGCGCTTCCTTCACGCTTTGTTCATCCGTTCTTTGAAATACGATCCTTCGTACCTTATCCCCGAACTCATCCGGAGTTAGTCCCCTCGTGGCAATGGTTACGTCATGCCCTTTTTCCAACAACTCCCGAACCATGGGAATGCCAAAAAACCTGGTGCCGCCGATCACTAATATTTTCATTTTTCCGTGCCCGCCCCCTGAATGCTTGCTGATGCGCCAGTTTCCCTTTTTAGGAGTATGAGGTATTCCGTTGTGCCTTCTTCCAGTTTCTTTTCTCCCGTAGGGGTAAAGCCATTTCTTTCATAGAAACGAATGGCCTTTACGTTTTTTTCCAGCGCCCAAAGATGGTCCGCGTGACATTCCTTCACTGCATATTCCAGAAGCCATGTACCGATCGAAGCATTTTGAAGAACCGGCTCAACAAACAATCTCGCAATATACGTACCTTCAATTTTTATAAAACCTTTGACGACCCCGTCATCATATACGTACAGGCTGTCAAGCTCCATTTCATAATCCCGCATGAGCGTCGGAACCCGTAATTCGGAAAAATAATACGCGTCACTCTGAAAAATGGGATAAAAATACAATCGGTAGTTAAATACCTGTATCTCCGCTATGCGTGATAAATCTTTTTTCTCTGCTTTTCTTATCATGATGCCTTACCTCTTCCACCCTGACGTTCCGTTTTCACTTACCATTCTATTTTACCATGGATGCCCAAAGATGGCAAAGGAATTCCAACTTTGCCGCGCTAGTTGATTTTAGTCAAAAAAGGTACTGGTTAATTTCAGTCAAAAAAAGGCACTTGCATGGTCACGGGAAAATGATAAAATGTCTATAGACGGATCTATGAGAATTTGCTTACGGAGGAAAAAGAAATGATACTAGTGATCGAAATGGAGATTCTGTCCAAGTTTCAGGAAGGACAGATGAATGAACTGTTGGCCTTAACGGCAAAGGATCAGATATTCTTAATCACGAGGGAGGACGGCGTACTTCCCGTCAGCATGCTCCCGATGCTCACAAAAATCAATGCAAAGCTTGAAGTCAAAACGCTTCCAAAGAGCGATTCCGGTTTTGAAAAAGGCTTTTTATACGGTTCCCTGTCCAAGTCAGCCGGAAAGGAAAAGGTGGTGATCCTAAGCGGCGAAACGGCCCCCTCTTCTCTTGACGAAAACTGTACCTGGAACGAAGGCTTTGGCGTAAAGCCGAAGCGCAAACCCGCCAAAGCCCAAAAAGCAGCCGCCTCGGAAGCCGCGCAGAAAGCTTCCGAACCCGCCCTGAAAGCTTCAGAGCCCGCCAAGAAAGCTTCGGAATCTGCTAAGAAGACTTCGGAAGACGGCCTGTTCTCCGCTCCGGCTCTCTCCGGATGCAAGGACTTGCTCAAAGGCAAGGAGGCCGTATTCCGCAACGTTCTCTCGGACGCAAGTGATTCCGAAATCGGTTACAAGATGCTCCTTACCCTGAACTTTGGCAAAGACGGAGAAATGATTTGGGAACAGACCCACAAACAGTTTAAGCAGTTAAGAAAGCTATTGTAACACGTAATCTTTCAGCACGTAGCCATACTTGCCTTCGGTCGGCGTAAGGGTAACCGTTACGCCGGCCAGGCGATCATTCATGGACGTATTCCAAACGGATGCATGGACAATGCATTCGTTTTCTTTCTTTTCAAAATCATCCACTAAGACGAAGTAATCACCATCATCCAATCTACTGCAATACAGCCAGCCGTCCTCCCCGTAATAAATGCCAGCCTCTGGGGAGCTGCCGCTTCCCGTCTCGTAAGTTCTCTCTTTCCCGATCACTTCCCCGTAAAACCTGGTCACTTCCGATGCAGGCATCCGGAATATGTAATCCGTCTGCGAACCATTTTCATTTAAGCGGGAATCATCTGTTGTATCTCCAAGATTAGACACGATCTGGTAATCCTCCATCGCATCAACTCTTTCCCCTAATTCACCGTTCCTGTTTTCCTCTAACCAGGCATGGCAGGAAACCAGGTAAAACATGGTCCTTTCTCTCTGCGTAACGTCCTCGACGTATCTTTCGCTTTCGATCCGGAGGATCGCGAGCATAACGTCCTTCCGCTGATACCCCGTCTCACTCAGAGGCATCTTTGAGGTCTCTCCGTCGTACTCCGTTACGACGAGCTCGTTCTCCTGCCAGTCAACAATCGCGTAACGATGCGTCCCTTCATCGTCTCGTTCCGGATTATAGTTTGTTTCCACTAATTCATCGGTTTTGTCACCATCAACGTCAATCAGAAGAAATCTTTCCCATTCCACTATGGCCTCTAGGTAATCGCCATATGCCTGATAGCAGTTTTTTTCCACCACTGGATCAGGATTTTCATACTTGCGAACTGCTTCCACGTATGCATTCCGGATCTCCCGGAGTTCCTCCTTGGGAATGTTATCCATGACGGAATCATATACGTTCATAAAAGCCTTTGTGAGCGGCATGTATGCTCCGCAATTTTTTGCCACGTTCTTATCCTGATCATACAAGATCAGATAATAGGAGCTTCCGTCACAGGCACCTTCATCGGATTTAATCTTCATATTGTATAATTTTTCGCGGTCAAGCTTTTTTTCTATGTTGGAATACTGCTCCTCCGTAAGCGTCAACTTCGCGATCTGTTCCAGCTCACCATTCCTCCCGTGAACCGTTTCCATGCTTCTGGCAAAAACCAGCACGTCACGATTCGTGCAGATGATGACCCGGACGCTGATACAATCGTAGAAATCCCCCCAGCTTGATCCCCCGAAATCAAACCCGACCAAATATTCATCCGAAAATTCCACCTTTTCCTTTGAACCGCTCTTATCCGAAGATTCGTCTGACGGATCACCATACTTCACGGGTCCCACGTCGGAACATCCGGCAATGCAAAGAATCAGGACCGCCAGAAAACAAAACGTCATTTTTTTTATTCTTTTCATGAACGTAATTCCACCTTTCTTCCCTTAAGCCCCACCATTACTGCGTGCATTCTTTCTTCTTGGAGAGCTTGTAGAGTTCTTCCGCCGCAAGCCTTGTCTTGGCCACCACGTCGCGACCCTTGGTAAAACAATAATATAAACAATCATTCGTCCCGACGGATACCACGTCGCCTATCTCGTACCAGAAATAATCCGCGTTGACGCTGTAGGAGGCGCTTGGTCCCTGCTCATAGTGGAGCTTTCCCTCACATCCGTCAAGGGCAAAACCGTTTGCGTCATGATGCAGCGTTCCCGTCCCGATCATATATAATGCCTTGGAATCCTTTAAGACTGCCACGTCACAGGGAACGTCCAACACGTAGGCACCGCTTTCCAACTCTTCTTTTACCTTCTCCCGTTCCCAGGCAAACCAATCCGGGACGTGAGTAAACTTCGGTTCCACGTTCACGCCCTTTAGCTTACCAAATTGATCGAGTTCATAAGTTGCCCCGCAGGAATGACACTTCCAGTGGATGCCCTTTCCCTCCGCTGCATCCTCCGCCATACAGTGCGGACATTTGTACAAGATCCTGTTAAGCCCGTCTGCCCTGAAGGGTTCCGATATCTCTATCTCATTCTCCTGCTGCCACTTGAAATAATCAAAGGTAAACGCATCCTCCAGGACTTCATTGATCTGCTTTACTTTTGCATTTGCAAGCTCCTCCGGCGTGAACAGGCACTTCATCTGACAGGATACCTTTACGTTTCTCTTTTGAAGATTATTGTAAAGGGGATCTCTCGTAAAAGCTCCGTAGGAGGTAATCATCACCACTGGACGCTTTAATTTTTTGAGAAGGACTCCCAGTCTTTCCGGGATCTTGGTTCCGGTTCCGTCCAAGGAATATCCTGCCTCGGGATACATGAGAACGCTTGCGTGATTGACGTTTAGCGCATGATCCATGTCTGAGATGAGCGTCACGTCAGTTACAAATTTGCAAGTCGGGATGGCGCCTAAGAGTCGCATAAGCGCTTCCTTACCAACTAATGCATCCTTCGTACACACGATGCTGAAGGGCTTTCCTTTGAGCACTTCAAAGGCGATGGCAAGATCCGTAAAGCTGCAATGATTCATCAGGATCATCCAAGGGCCATCTCCCGCCTTATCCATGTCGATCTTCTCACAGGTAAACCCAACCTCCTTAAGTTCACCCTTAAGGGCAATGCGGGCAATTCCTGCCAATATTTTTGATGGTTTCCGGGGTTTCTTGCGTTCCCATGAGCGAAGGTTTGCGACCTCGTCATAGCTCATCTGCTTTGTCTTTATTTTCATGATTCCCGCCCCGTCCTTCCTTTCCCATGACCGTTTCCGTTCATGTCTTAAATTCTGCCTTATTCAGTATATCAAACGCGGAAACTGCGGTCAATTCCGTTCTCTTTCGCCGCACGCCATTTTCGCCTGACTCTTCCCTTTTTTTGTCCTACGTGCTATAATATTTGAATTGCGGAAGCTACCGCAACACTTTATGATCTGAAAGGCGAAGGAAATGAAAAAACGATCCGCGTTATCTGCGATCCTGGCACTGATCACCGCAGTAACGCTTACCTCATGTGCCATTGTCCCTTCGGAGGATCCGGAAAAAACACCGGCGCCGACCATTGCGCCCGGTCCGCTCTTTACGCCGCTCCCTCCCGTGAAGGAGTATACCTATGACAAGAAATCCTCCTACATGATCTATTACGGGGCATTAAATCAAAGCATCATCAATGAAGCCAAGCAATATGAAGTCGTGATCCTGCATCCGAAGATGGGCAACATCACCCGCGATCAGATCCAGCAGATCCGTGCCAGCGAAACGATCGTGCTCGGATACATTGCCATCGGGGAGGATCTCCGCACTGCAGGCATGACCCCTGAGCAGATGCTGGCCGACTCGCGCTTTACCGGTGACGGAAGCGGTCCCCGGGTGGATCCCCGTCCCGCAGGCACCACTTCCTTAGACGGCATTGACCTTAAGGGAAAGGCATCCCCGGGCGGTTCCGGTTATGCTTCTTATTTTTTGGATGACAATAATTTTGACGGGAAACCCGACATCAACCCAATCTTCAACTGCGCCTTCACAAACATCGGAGATCCCACGTGGTTTGATGCCCTGGATCAGATGACGATCGACGGAAACGACCGCATTCCCGGCATCCGCGAAATTCTCACGGACGATTACGGGCGCGCCCTTGGATGCGACGGTCTGTTCCTTGATACGATCGATACCTGTGCTCCCAACATTTACACGGATGACAGCAGCCCCAACAAGACAAAATTTGAGTGGACTGCCGCCGGCGTCCGGGATTTCACCAAACGACTAAAGGAAAAGTATCCCGACAAGCTTGTCCTGCAAAACCGCGGCATCTTCTTTTACAATCCGCAGTTGCCGCATTTTAAGTATAATCCCCGCGAATACGTGGATTACGTAATGTACGAGAGCTACCATCTCGACTCCAATTCCACGGTTCTTTTCTATGAGGGTTATTCCGCAGACAACCGATATAATTACATGCCAAGGCTCGCCGCGGAGGCAGCCAGGCCAGACGGTTTTCAGGTTCTCTCCCTTGGATATGCGGAGGGTCCTGAGGAATATCACCTAAAGGAAACCTTGCTCGGAACCTCTGAGGTCGGACTTGACGTCCTGATGGAGGACATGAACCTGGCGCAGGAAGAAGCTGGATTCATGCATTACATAACGGATGGCGGCGTCGTTCTGGTCAATGACTTCGTCATCAACCACGAATCCAAGGAAGACGTCACCGCTCCCGCTTGGAGCAACACTTACAACCCTTCCACGGCATGGCCGCCAGAGGCACCAACGCCCCGCGTCGGCATTCAACAGGTTGTTCCCGTCAGCAAAGGCGTGATCGTGCGATGGGACGTGGCACTCGACAGAAATCACGTTGACTACGTGCTCTACTATCAGACAAAGCCCTTTGATTTCAAGAAGGATCCAAATCTTGAAAACGCTGAATCCATGGTTCTGATACCTGAGGTTGGCGAGGGCTATGAAAACGGCGTTGGTCCAAAGGTTTATCCTTACCAAGCAACCATTGACGGTCTTGAATCCGGAAAAACCTATTATTTCCTGATCAGGGCCCGGGATGATTCCGAGAACCAGAATGAAGAAACCAATACGGTAACGCTGAAGGGCGTGCCTAAGTAAGGTGCATGCCAACTAATTCTTCACTAAAATCAAATAGTTTTTTTGCAAGTACGGCGTCTTTCGATCTCTTTGAGGAAGGCGCCACTTTGCATTTATAAAAGTATTCTCCCGTCACGTTTTGGACGGATTCGTCCGTCGCAAGAAAGATCGCCGTTCTCGCGCCCTCCGCCGGTGTCTGGAAGAATGGTTTTAAGAGTCCCGTGATCGTTTTGCCAAATCCGGTTTCGCGATCGATTCCGATGTTTGTCGCAACGGCGCCCGGATGACAGCAATTCACGGTAATGCCTTTGTCACGTACGCGCCTTGCCAATTCCCGTGTAAACAATACGTTAGCCAGTTTGCTTTGACCGTATGCCTTAATGACGTTAAATCCCTTGTGCAGGTTAACGTCATCGAAATGGATCTTTCCCACCTTATGGGCGCCCGAGGCGACATTGACGATACGGCCTCCCTCTCCCATCCATTCGAGAAGCTCCATCGTCAAGAGAAAATGTCCCACGTGATTAATGCCGAACTGTCTTTCCAGCCCTTCCTTCGTCTCCTGTCTGTCCAGGGAAATAAAACCGGCATTATTCACGAGCACGTCTATTTTTTCAAATTGCTCCTTCACTTCTTTTGCAAAGGAACGAATGGATGCATAATCCCCAAGATCGCACAGCTTGAGATAGGTTCTGGAATTTCCGTCCTCCGTGAGCTTTGCAAAGGCTTCCTTTCCCCGCTTTTCATTCCTGCAAAGCATGATGACCGTCGCACCTTCATCAAGGAGTGCGCGGCACGTGGCCAGTCCCATTCCGGAATTTGCTCCCGTCACGATCGCTACCTTACCCAGTAATCTCTCCATGCGTTTTTCTCCTTTTTTATTTCCGGTACGTTTAATTTTTTTATATCTGCCCATACTGAAAGTATCCCTACAAAAGATGACGATACGAAATCTTTTGGGGGCTTTCATGGCAATTGGAAAAGTTGAAATTTGTGGCGTTAATACCGCTAATCTTCCGCTTCTTACAAGTGCGGAAAAAGAGGAACTGTTCTCACGCATCCAGACCGGGGACGTACAGGCCCGGAAAAAATTTATTGAAGGCAATCTGAGACTGGTTCTCAGCGTGATCAAACGCTTTCCGTCCGCAAATGAAAACGTGGATGATCTGTTTCAGATTGGTTGCATTGGCCTGATCAAGGCCATAGACAATTTCGACGTGACACTGGGCGTAAAATTCTCTACTTATGCCGTGCCCATGATCATTGGCGAGATCAAGCGTTTTCTCAGGGATAACGCTTCCGGCCTTCGCGTCTCCCGCTCCTTGAAGGATACGGCCTATAAGGCGATCCAAGCCCGCGAAGCGCTGACAAAGCGTAATCAAAAGGATCCCACCATCGAAGAGATCGCCAGCGAGATCGGCATCTCAAAAGAAGACATCGTCTATGCCATGGACTCCATTCAAAGTCCCATGAGTCTCTATGAACCCGTCTATACGGAAGGCGGTGACGCACTGTACGTCATGGATCAGATCAGTGATAAAAAGAATAAAGAAGAAACTTGGGTTGAGCATCTCTCCCTGAGCGACGCCATAAAGAAACTGAACGCCCGGGAGCGTGAGATCATCCGCCTTCGCTTTTTCGAGGGAAAAACCCAGATGGAAGTTGCCGAAATGGTCGGCATTTCCCAGGCCCAGGTATCGCGTTTGGAAAAGAATGCCCTTCGCGTCATGCGTGGTTATTTGACTGCATGATGCGCGCCATTCTCGCATCCTTTTTATGCCATACGGTTTCCAGCGGCCAAGGCAGACCATTCACGTACTCGCGATCCTTGGCTTCCAGTCCCTCCAGCCATTTGTCGTAGCTTTCGCAGTTCTGATACCGCCTTTTTCCAAAATCGCATGGCACGTATTCCCCTGATATGCGAATGGACTTGCGGACCTGCCGGAAGCTTATTTTTCCATAAGCATCCTGCACCTTCTCATAGGAGGTTACCACCTTTTCCTCCAGTTGACCAGGATCTTGCAGACAGATCGTTCCCTGATCCAAATAATGCGCCCACACAAGCTCACCAATTTTCTCCCGGGCAATGGGAAAAGACAGTCTTTCATGGATCTCCTCCACCGTGCATCCTTTGTCAGCTAACGCCCGTATGGCATCGCCAGCCGCAAATTCAACGGTAAAACGCGAAAGTGCTTTTTGAAACCACTCATCTGACGAAGTCACTTGTCGCTCCTTTCAGAAAGAAATATCCTCTCGCCTTTTCAAGTAGATAGCCAGGATACTTTTCCTTAAAAACTTTTTCCTTTGCGATCGCATCCGTATAATATCTAAGTCCCAATTCAAAGCAAATCTTCCGGAATACCTGGGGTAAGAGCCGTATTTCCTCCTCATCGATCAAACCAGAAGCTTTGCTGACGTATCCCCCCACCAGTTCACTTGCCGCCGCTTCGTCCAACGTTCCGTCCACAATGCAACCGGAACGGATACAGTCTGCCACGTCTTCCAGCAAAGATCCCTGCATGACCGTGTCCAGATCAAGGAACGCCTTAACCTTCCCCTCTTGAAACAATATATTGGCAAGCTTTGCGTCACCGTGAACCACCTTTGTCCTGTCCAAGGAGAGCTTCCGGAACTCACGGATTCCCTCCCTGATCTTCCCCTCAATCAAGGCATCTCTTTGCTCTTCCACAAGATCCTTACCGCAAAGAAGATTCTCATAAATCTCATAATACCGTTCCAGATCGTGAAGCTTGGGATAAACTGCCTGCGGAGATGCCGCAAGCGTTTGGAGGATTTTGTGCATCTTTGCAAGTCCCTGACCGCATGAAAAAAGAACGTCCCTTGCCAGAGGCGGCGTTTGCACGTCGCCCCTGATCAAGGGATACATTCTCCATCGTTCTTCGTTTTGATCCGTATAAAAATACTTTCCCGCACGCGTTTTAAGCCAAGCCGGATAAATCCACCCAGCCTTATCGCACGCCTCGGAATACAGGCCGTAATTATGCTCTAAAACAGCCACGTTCATGGCCTGACGAACGTGCTGGCACACAAAATCACCGTCTTCGGTCATGACGCGATAGGTGTCATTTATGTGGCCGTCTCCAAAAGGTTCCGCAGATAAAATCCTGCCCTTTAGAAACTCGCTGCAAATTCCTTCCAAAGAATCCATGCTCAGCGCCCTCCGCGGCGAAATCGTCGTCTTGTATCATTTGCATGCTTTTATTCAAATGCCCGTCGTTACTGAATCTCCATCGTGAGATCCAAACGCACGTCGGGTAACGGAATGCGATACTCCTGCGCCAGTGCGGGACCGCAGCTAGAAGATCCAACGCCTGCCATCATGCCGTCCACGCATACCACCGTGCTTCCGCATTTTTCAAGCTCGTAATTATGACGTTTCCCCGCAAGCTCTTCCTGCGTGTATTCCGAAACGTTAAAGGAAAATGGACTGGCTGCGGTAAACGTTACGGTTGCGTCACCATTCCAGATTTTCATTTCGCTACAATGGTAATGGGAAAAATTCTCCTGGGGTCTAATATAGTCTTCATGCGAATCTGCCACCTTGGATGAAAATTTGCCAAAATAAGATGCCTGATGCTTATCCACGTAGCTTTCATATGGGCCATATCCCAGATATGCAAAGTCATCAAAGCTTCTGGCAAGGAACAGGCGGATGCCAAATCTCGGAAGGAACGTCACCTTATTCGAGGTCTCTCCCTCGCTGATGATGCGCATCTTTCCGTCGCCGCTGATCTCATATCGCGTGGTTCCTTTATAAAAAGGCTGGTACATGCTCCAACCAAAGGATTCCTGTACGGTAATGATCACGCTTTGTTCCGACTTCTCTGCATGAACGGAATAAACCTTTACGTCATACTCATTTAAGTGGGCGCGATACCATTCGCCGCGCATGTTGTCGTTATCCACCGGTGCCCGGAAGAAATTGAACTGCAGCGGACGATCAAGGATCTCCTTGCCGCCCAGCTTAATGGAGGAAAACGTTCCGGTTCTCTTGTCAAAATGGTAAAGCACCTTTCCCGTGCGGACGAAATACGCATCCGGTTTCTCGGAGAGCGTGGGCTCTGCCGCCGCACGGGCATGTCCCTTTGCTTTATCTAAAGCGCCTTCTTCGGTTGTATTTGACGCGTCCGCGTCGTCACCTGCGTCCGCGAGCGGCAACTGATCAAAGCAAACCTCATATCCCTTTTCGCACCATGCCTCCTCTTTCTTTGCATGGAACATAAAGCGTACGTAAGCTTGCGCCTCCTTCGCCAGGTCCTTTGGAACGTCAATTTGAATCTCCGTCTTGCCAAGAGGCTTTACTTGGAAATCAAACGTTCCACGACCGGTCACTTCCCCGTCGTTCGTAAGCTCATAGCTTCCGTCGAGGAAATCCCCCGCATCTGCAAATGCCAGAAAGCTCTGGATCTCAAACGTGCCCGGTTTCTCAGAGCGATAAACCCGCACGGGACGATAAACCTGCTTTACTTCCAGCAGACCCGTATGTGGTCTTCTGTCCGGATAGCAAAGTCCGTCCATGCAGAAATTGCCGTCGTTATGCCTCTCGCCAAAGTCCCCGCCGTACCCATACTGAATGCGGCCGTCTTCCGTCTTGCCCGTGGGAAGGCCATGGTCGCACCACTCCCAGACTAGTCCGCCGACAAAGCGATCGTCCCCGTAAAATACGTCTCTGTAAGCTTCCAGATCTCCAGGGCCGTTACCCATGGCATGACAGTACTCGCAGAGAATAAACGGTCTGGGATCCTTCTCCAGAATGTCCGGTAAGGCATCTGGCGCCGTATACATCTGGGAAACCATGTCAAGCACGTCCGTGGAGGTATTATCCAAATGATGCGTGCTCTCGTAATGCACAAGCCTGGTGTCATCCATGCGCTTGATCTCGAGAGCGCCGTCGCGGAAATTCGTTCCGTATCCGGATTCGTTTCCAAGGGACCAAAAGATTACGCAGGGGCGGTTTACGTCTCTTACAACCAATAATCTTTCGCGGTCCAAAATAGCCTCGTGAAAGCGTTTGTCACTGGCCAAAAGCGCAATGCCATTGTATCCGTTATTTGCGCTCCACTTAAAATCATTAAACACGTCCACGCAGCCGTGAGCCTCCACGTCTGCCTCGTCAATCACGTAAAATCCATACTCGTCACAAAGCTGATAAAACATGGGTGCATTCGGATAATGGGAGGTACGGATTGCATTGACGTTATGCTTTTTCATCATAACAAGATCCATGCGCATCTGATCAACGGATGCCACGTAACCGGTATCCGGATAACTGTCGTGCCTGTTTACGCCCCGGATCTTCAATGGCTGACCATTGACGCGGATCACGCCGTCTTCCAACGTCACGTTGCGGAATCCAACCTTTTCGCCAATGATCTCATCCTTCGTCTCGATCTCCAGGCGGTAAAGCTTTGGCAATTCCGCGGACCAAAGCAAGGGGCTTGCGATTTCATAAGAAGCCGTGACGCCGTCCTTAGCTTCCGCTTCCAGTATCTGTTTGCCTTCCGGGTCAAACAATCGAAGAGACGCGTCGGCACCTTGGAGCTTTACCTCCAGCGTTGCCTTATCATCCGCAAGGTTCAGTAAGGTTTTTATGCGATAATCTTCCAGGCGTTCCTTCGGTCTCGAAAGCACGTACACGTCGCGGAAAATGCCGGAAAGACGGATCTTATCCTGATCCTCAAGATACGTTCCGTCACACCATTTTAAAACGGCAACGGTGATCTGGTTTGCACCTTCCTTTAAGAACTCCGTTACGTCAAATTCACTAGTATGGTGCGCGACCTGGGAATAGCCTACAAACGCATCATTTACGTACAAATACAGGCAGCTGTCCACGCCCTCGAATCCGAGAATCCTTTGAAGTCCGTCCGCATGATAATCATAGTCCGTCTGATACAATCCAACCGGTACGTCGTCCGGCACGTACGGCGGATCAAAGGGAATGGGGTAAACCACGTTCGTATACTGGGCCTTGTCGTAGCCATGAAGCTGCCAGTTTGCCGGTACCGGAATGCTCGCCCACCGCTTAGCTTGAAGGAAGTCGTCCTCCAGATCCATGATGCTTGGATAATACCGGAATCTCCAGTCACCGTTTAACAGTTGAAAAACGGAGGATTCTTCCCTGGGCAAAAACGGATCCTGTCCCTTTGCAAAGGGAATAAAGTATGCATGGTCCGCCATCGTGCCCACGTGGAATTTTGTCAAGTCTTCGTGATAGATCATTTTACTTTTTGGCGTGCCAGCGCCAGAAAATGCTGCAACGTTCATTGCTTTCTCCTTTTGTAAAACATCGTCTGATTAATAATTTGACATATACTGATTATTCATTTACGCACTCAAAACGAATAAGAATTCCAGTTCTTCGGCGCCGCATCCCAACGGTCCTTCTGTTCAAACAGGAGGTCATTCATCCACGCGATGGCGTCCACGACTCCGTCCTCATCAAAAGAAAACTGATTTCTCGTCTTCTGATCCTCAGGCGTGGTAAAATAATTAAACGGCTCAGGCCATACCGTAACAAGAAGGAATTTACCATCTTCCGTCTCCTTTTTTTCCAAGCGATATCTCATTCCCTGATGGCATCCGGTGTATTCCGTTTTTTTCAAATATTCCATGGACAGAATGTCTTCCCTGTTGATCATCCGCATAGGCCTCCTTAGGCCGTTTTCCTGATTTCACGACCCTTCCTCATTATAACCGTTTTTCCCGTATTTGCCAACTTGTTTCAACTCAATTCCCGCTTTAATTGTTTCATTATTTTCTTTTCAAGTCTGGAAATGTACGATTGTGAAATCCCCAAAAGTTCCGCGACCTCTTTCTGCGTCATTTCGATGCCGTCCTTGGTCCCAATGCCATACCTCAGACTGATGATCAGCTTTTCCCTGTCATTTAATTTTGCCAATGCTTTTTTCAGCAGACCTCGCTCCACCTGATTCTCCACGTCACGGTAAATGACGTCTTCTTCCGTTCCCAAAATGTCCGACAGAAGCAGTTCGTTACCATCCCAGTCAACGTTTAACGGTTCGTCAAAAGAGACCTCAAGTCTCGTCTTATTATTTCTTCTAAGATACATTAAGATTTCATTCTCAATGCATCTAGAAGCATACGTGGCAAGCTTTATGTTTTTGCTCGGCTGGAACGTATTGATTGACTTGATCAGTCCAATCGTCCCGATTGAAATCAGGTCTTCCACGCCCACTCCCGTGTTATCAAACTTTTTGGCTATGTATACCACAAGCCGTAGATTATGTTCGATCAGCGTGGCCCTGGCCTCCTTCGCCTCATCCGTCTCCAGTTGGTCGATCATTTGACTCTCCCTCGCCGGTTCCAGCGGAGGCGGCAATATGTCGGTTCCTCCAACGTAAAACAGATCTCCCACCTGTATTTTTTGCATTTTTAGTTCTCGCCATTTGAAACGTCGTCCCAGTCCATTCGGTAGCGTTAGCTGCATGATCACGTTCTCTCCCCTTTCTTTTTTCCTTCCCCATCGTCTTTTCTGAAAGTATCTTAGGATGAACGATCAGCTCCGCGAGCGCTTCCTCCTTATCCGTTATCACAGCTGCAACAAAAACATTTTCAACGCATTTCACGGGACCACCCAAATCCAAATAAAGTTTGGGGATGCGATAAGCCTGCAAGATCCCTTTGGGTACGCCCACGGTCTTATATGGAACAGCCCGGAAAAGCATTCCCTTTGTCCATTGCAGTTCCTTTGCCGGCGCCCGCAACACACAAACAGGTTTCCCGCTGATCGGCTCATAAAGAGAGTTTCCCGTATCCACAAATGCCTGAAACTGTAATTTTTCTCCATGAATCTCCGCGCTGGCCCAGCCCTCCCTCCTTCCCATTTTTTCTGCAGCGCGTCTTAAAATCATGCTTCCAAACAGCGTCACCGCGATCTCTATTCCCAAAAGAAGCAACGCACCGTCAGCCGATCCCCATACTCTCAACATGATCCGATAAGTCAACGCCACCAGGCCTCCCCATGCCATGCTGCAGACCCAATATATTTTCAAGACCTTCAAAATGCTTCTGAACCTGCTTATGGAAAAGACTAAGCAAACGGTCACGCTGATAGCGAAAAACCAACATCCCTCCTTCAGAAAACTTCTCAAGGGAAGAAAGGTAACGGCGACGTACGCCGCTGCCCCGAAGGCCGCACCCGCCGCGCTCCGAAAAGCAGTCACCGTCCGCTCCAGCATCATATTCGCCAGAAACAGGGTGCAAAAGAGCGTAACAAACACGATCAAAAACTGGACGTCATAATAAATCTCAACCCTCATGTCAACATTATAAGGCTCATCCCTCCAAAATTTTGTCAAAAAAACAGCGGTAAGATGAAATATCTTACCGCTGAGTTTCGACATTTATTATTTTTGTTTTACTTTCTCTGAAGGAAATCAGGAATCTTCAGGGATTTCTCATTTACGTTGCTTTTCAGGTCAACAGGCTTATGTACCGGCTGGGATACCTGAATGGTAGGCTTGCTGGGCGTGGCAGGCTGTTGCTGCTGAACCGGAACCTGGTTAACCGGCATCTGATTGGTCATCTGAGGCTGTGCCATTCCGCCGCGGGACATGGGGCTTGCGATCGGCTGGGTGAACATGGGCTTCTTTGAGAAGTTGCTGCTAAATCCAACCTGAAGTCCGTCGGTAATGCCGGTGGCGATAACGGTTACGGTACAGGAATCCTTCATGGACTCATCATACTTTGCACCAAAGATAACATTCAGCTCTTCACCACAGATTTCCTGAATGTATCCTGCAGCCGTGTTGGCATCGAACAGGGAGATGTCTCCCGAAATGTTCAGGATGATGTCGGACGCACCACGGATGGAAGTCTCAAGCAGAGGGCTCTCAACAGCCATCTTCACTGCGATCTCTGCCTTGTCATCGCCTTCGCCGTAACCAATTCCGATATGAGCAATGCCCTTATTCTTCATGGCCGTCTGAACGTCTGCGAAGTCCAGATTGATGATCGCGGGTACGTTGATCAGATCCGTAATGCCCTGAACTGCCTGCTGCAAAACTTCGTCTGCCTTCTTTAACGCATCTGGCATCGTGGTACGCTTGTCCACGATCTCCAAAAGCTTATCATTAGGAATAACGATCAGCGTGTCCACGCTCTCTTTCAGGCGCTCAATTCCTGCCAACGCGTTATTCATTCTCGTCTTTGCTTCAAAACGGAAAGGCTTCGTAACAACGCCAACGGTAAGGCTTCCCTGATCCTTTGCCAGCTTCGCAACAACGGGTGCAGCACCGGTACCGGTTCCGCCGCCCATACCGCAAGTAACGAATACCATGTCCGCTCCCTGCAGTGCGTTAGCGATCTCTTCCTTACTTTCTTCCGCAGCCATCTCACCAACTTCAGGCTTTGCTCCGGCTCCAAGTCCCTTCGTGAGTTTCTCGCCCATCTGAAGGATTCTGGGTGCCTTACACAGTCTAAGTGCCTGCTTATCCGTATTCATTCCAATGAAGTCAACGAGGTCTATTCCCTCCTCCACCATCCTGTTTACGGCGTTGTTTCCGGCTCCGCCAACACCTACGACAATTATCTTTGCTCCTGCTTCCGCTTCATTATTGTTTATTTCGATCAAGGGTCCTTCCTCCTTTTCTCTACTTATACAAGCATCTAATTCATCATATAATCATTTTCTGAAATAATCAACAATTTTTTAGTAAATTAGTAAAAATAATGCATATATTGACTCATTCGGTCGGTTCGAACCGATAATTGCCTCGCATCTCATCATAATTCTCCATGTGGAGCATCCCGCGCTTTCCCTCTAGTTCCGGCAGAATCTGATGCAGTCTCATGATCTTATCCTCTAATCTGCTCCTCTCGTTTCCAAGTTTGGCGTCCACTCCGCCAAAGCATACGGTAACGTCTCCTTTTTCAAATTGTATCTTATCAGCAGATAATTCATATTTTTTCAAAAGTTTGGTAATTGTCAAAATATCGCCAAACACCTTATCGTCGTCAACGGGGAGCGGTTGACCGATGATCGCGTAAGAAAATGACAGTCCGGTGATCTGAGGGATGCCTGCCGTCCTCACGCTGGAATTCTCGATCAGGTATCCGTCCTTGTCAAAGTACATAAAGGTATCCAAATATTTTACGTAACCGGCCAGTGCTTTCTCATACACCGTGATCTTGATCGTATCCGGGGAAAGCGTCTCCACCGTGATCGCATCAATAAAGGGAACGTCCTTCGCTTCCCAGTTCTTATACTTCCGGGAAAGATACAGGGAATTGTCCCCCAGCACTCCCGTCATGATCATTTCCTTGATCTCATCATCTGTGTAGTGTACGTTTCCGTCCACGTAAACATTCTCTACGTGGTACTTGCTGAGCACGTAATTTCCTGCCCACAGTGCCGCGGCAATCAGTATTAAGATCAAAAATAATATAATACACCACTTTTTTACTTTCTTACTCACTGACTATCCTCGCTCCCAGTTCCCTAAGATCCCTGCATATATTCTCATAACCCCTGTCGATGAATTGCCTTCCCGACAGGATGGTCTCCCCGTTTGCACCCGCCGCTGCGGCAACCAATGCAGCTCCGCCTCGAAGTTCCCTCGCCTCAACGCGTGCTCCGCGTAATCTTTCCACTCCGTTAACCAAAACGCTTCGTCCGTCCATGATACGGATTTGCGCCCCCATATTCCTTAAACCATCCACAACGTGAAACCGGTCTTCAAAAATCGTTTCCCGTATCAAAGTAGTTCCGGTACTGGTACATCGCACGGCCAATACAATGGATTGCAGGTCCGTCGGGAATCCAGGATATACGTCCGTTCTTAGAAACGGTAATTCCCCTGCCCGTTTAGGATACTGAACGTATAATCCTTCCTGATCAGCGACAAGCGAAGCTCCCATTTTTTCTGCCAAATTGCAAACCGCCTCCATGTGGCTGACCGGTGCGTCTTCCAAAAGCACGTTACCGCCGGTGGCAAAACCGGTAAAAAGATACGTGCCGGCCACAATCCGGTCGGCCGGAATCCGGAATCTCGCTCCCGAAAGAGGCTTTCCGCCTTCAATCTCGATCACGTTCATTCCAATTCCTTGGATAAAGGCACCACAGGCCTTCAAGAACTCACACAGTGCCTGAACCTCCGGCTCACGTGCGGCGCCTTTGATCGTTGTCCTTCCCTTCGCCACCACTGCAGCCAGGATCAGATTCTCCGTCGCTCCCACGCTCGGAAATCCCAGTTCCACGTCAGCCCCGCGTAATTCATCAGCAGAAGCTTCCAAACGGCCTTCATCCTCCCGAAAACGGACGCCCATCTCCCCCAGTGCCTTTTGATGCAGGTCGATGGGACGTTTTCCGATGACACAGCCCCCTGGATAGTCCAAGACGGCCTTATGGAATCTTCCCAACAGCGCCCCGAGCAAAAATATGGAGGAACGCATGCTTGCCGCCAGCTTCGCGGAGACGGTGCCAAGCCTTGCCTCTCCGGAATCAACCTTAAGAAGCCCCCGCTCCCACCGCACCAGGCATCCCAGTTCCTCCAACATGTGGATCATGCCGTATGCGTCCGAAATCTTTGGAACGTTTTCAAGATATGTCTGACCATTCGTCAATAGACACGCCGCCAAAATGGGCAGCGCAGCATTTTTCGACCCTTGAATCTTTACTTTTCCCTGCAGGGGAGTTCCGCCTTGCACGCGAATAGAATCCATTTCACACCTACCGGTTGAAATTATTCTATTCTACGTACGGAATGCCCCCACGGTAACTTGTATCCTTAATTTCCCCGATATTCGATTTCCCTGGCAACGCTAAACACCAATCCCATCTCGACCAACAGGAAGATCACCGAAGAACCTCCGTAACTGATAAAGGGTAACGAAATACCCGTGTTGGGAATCGTATTGGTTACCACCGCCACGTTCAGCACCGCCTGAACGGCAATGTGTGAGATCACGCCCGTCACCAAAAGTCCGCCAAATAGATCCGGCGCATTGTTGGCAATGATCATCATTCTCCAGATAAGAATCGTGAACATCAGCATGATGGCTGCCGCTCCCAAAAGTCCCAACTCTTCACAGATAATGGAGAAAATCATGTCGTTCTGGGATTCCGGAAGGAAGGAAAGTTTTTGCATGCTCTGTCCCAAGCCCTTTCCGCGCACTCCTCCGCTGCCGATGGCATATAGAGCCTGCAACGTTTGGAAGCCCTTGTCGTCCGGATCGCTCTCGGGATTCAGCCATACGCGGATTCTGGTCGCACGGAAACTGTCGAACACGTCGGTATACTTCACCAGCATGACAAGGCCAACTGCCGCCGCCACGCCAAGAAAACCTACCAGTATAAATTTCTTGTAATCGGGACTGGCCACGAACACCATCAGCGCGGCAATCGCCAAGACGATCAGTGCCGAACTCATGTTATCCGTGATTTTCCATATCATGAGGAAAAGAACGCCGGGAGCAACCATCATCACGATAAGCCCCTTCCATGTCTTAATTCCGGAACCCATCTTGCAGATCATCACGGCCAGAAACAAGATCACGGCAATCTTTGCCACTTCGGCCGGCTGCAGGTTAAAACCAGGAATACCAGTTTTGATCCAACGTCTTGCGCCGTGAGACTCAACTCCGAGCGGCGTCTTCACCAAACAGATCAAAACGGCTGACGCAAGCACGCCAAACAAAGAAAACCTTTCCCAAAAATGATATGGGATCCTGGAAACAAACATCATTGCGACCAAACCCAGTCCGGCCGCCACGGCCTGTCTTTTTAGGTAATACATTTGATCGCCGTAATCAGCGAACGCCGTGTAGGAACTGGCAGAATAGATCATGACCAAACCAAAGCACAGCAAAAACAATAGCGCAAACCAAAGGCTCACGTCCACGTGATGTTCCGTTTTTCCTCTTGATCTCTCTATGTTTTCCGTTGCCATGTTGACTCCTTATTCATTCGGAAGGGCATTTACGTACTCCTTAAACAGCCTTCCCCTTGTCTCATAATTAGGAAACATTCCCCAGCTTGCGCACGCGGGGGACAATAACACTGCATCCCCAGGCTCCGCAAGCGCTGTGCAAAGCTGCAGGCACTCGTCATAAGTATCGGCAAATTTTATCTGCGTGACGCCATGCTTCTTCGCACATTCTGCAATCTTTTCCCTCGTTTGGCCGATGAGCACGAGCCACTTTACCTTGCCGTCAAAGCTCTCGATCCACTCATCATAAGTGTTCTGCTTGTCATAACCGCCTCCGATGAGGATCGTGGGACGGTCCATTGCCTTAATGCCCTGAATGGCCGCGTCCGGATTCGTTCCCTTGGAATCATTATAGTAAACGACGCCCTTCTTCGTTGCCACGTACTCTATGCGATGCTCCACCGCCTTGAAGTCCTTGATGACGCGAAGGATCACGTCCATGGGAACGCCCATTCCCTCTGCCATGGCAATGCCGGCCATCACGTTCTCCGCATTATGTATGCCGACGAGATTCATGTCGGTCCGGATATCCATCAGATCCGATTCTCCCCCGTCAAACTTCCGGATGATTCGCGTCCCGCGAAGGAAATATCCCTCTTCCAGTTCCCTTTGGGAGGAAAAGAATACGACTTTCGCCGGACATCTCTTTCCAAAATCACGCGTATATTCATTCTCATAATTCAGCACGCACGTATCATCCTTGGTCTGGTTCATCGCCACGGCCTCTTTCGCCTGCACGTAGGCTTCCATGGTATGATGACGGTTTAAGTGATCCGGCGTCACGTTCAGGATGGCTGACACGTGAGGCCTAAACGTATGAATGGTCTCCAGCTGGAAGGAACTAAGTTCTCCCACGGTAACGGAATCCTTGCTTGTCTTCAGGACTTCGAGGGTGTACGGATTTCCGATGTTACCTACGACAAACGTCTTCTCCTCGCCAAGGTACGCCTTCATGATCTCCCCAAGCAAAGTCGTTGTCGTTGTCTTGCCGTTCGTGCCGGTCACGGCTGCAACGGTACCTTTTTCTGCCAGATATGCCAATTCTATTTCACCAAGGATCAAAGCGCCCCTCTCCCGCATGCGGATCACAAGCGGTATGTCCGTAGGCACGCCGGGGCTCAGGATCAACGCTTCCGTCGCCTCCTCCACTTCCTTCGGGAGTTCGCCGACGATGCATTTCGCATTTACGCCCTGCGGCAGCTTTGCCGCGATTTCCTCCGGATTTAATTTTTCATTGCCGTCATACAGCGTGATCTTGGCTCCAAAATTCGCCAAAAGTCCTGCGGCGCCAATCCCGCTGATTCCCGATCCAATGATCAGGCAATTCCGTCCTTCCAACATTTCCCTGTTCCTCCAAAAACTTCCTATTGCGATGAGGCTTTTATTCCTCCTGACTAGTATAACTCATAATCCCCAAATAAGAAAGTATATTTTCATAAAGCTGCCTGAGGATCGGTGCGGCGATCTGTCCGCCGTAATACGTCCCCTTGGGCCGGTTGATGATGGCGATGGCGATAACCTCCGGATCCTCCGCCGGGGCAAAGGCCAAAAAAGAAGAAATGTATTGTCCCGTACCCCTGGGGAGCGTCTGGCTCGTAGCCGTTTTTCCTCCAATTCTAAACCCGGTCACTGCCCCATTTTTTCCGCCCCCTTCGCTGACCACCTTTTCAAGCACGTACCGCATGGTCTCACTCGTTTCCTGCGATATGATCCCATCCTCCACTGGATACGAAAATGACGTTTCCTCACCCGTTCCTGGATCCAAGACCTTAACGCCAAAATGTGGCGTGACCCGCGTGCCGCCGTTTACAATGGCAGCCGCCGTCACAAGAAGCTGTATGGGCGTGATCTGGAATGATTGCCCAAAGGAGATCGTGGCCAGCTCCACGTTCCCGACGTTTTCTAACTTATGCATGATCGTCCCCGCTTCTCCCGGGAGATCGATTCCCGTCTTTTTTCTTAATCCAAAGACATCAAAATAATGAAAATACCGTTCCGCGCCAATCCGGAGTCCCAGCGTAACGAATGCAGGATTGCAGGAATTCATGACGGCATGCGTAAAATCCTGACTACCGTGTCCGGCGATCTTATGGCACCGGATCCTGCGGTCATCTACCACAACGTAACCCGGACAATAAAATGAGCTGCCCGTAGACACGACTCCTTCCTCAAGTCCGGCAGCCGCCGTAATGATCTTAAACGTGGATCCTGGTTCGTAGGTATCGTTGATGCAGGCATTCCTCCACTTGGCATTCAGCACGTCCTGCTCTGATTTTCCTTCCATTCCGATAAAATCATCTTCGCAAAGCTCATATGGAGCATTCAAGTCAAACTCCGGTTCATTGACCATTCCGATCAATTCTCCATTTTTCGCATTCATGACGATGATGCAAACGCCTCTGGCCTCCTTGGTTTTTAGCGCCTGTTTTGCAAGTTGAGACGCATAACTTTGCACGTTAACGTCCAAACTGGTCACCAAATCTTTCCCGGCAATCGGCTCCATTCTGCGCTCACCTTCGCGTTCTACCTCGATTCCCTTGGCATCCGTCATGGTAAGTATTTTACCCTTGCTCCCCTGCAGATAAGAGTCATATTTTACTTCCAACCCGAGGATCCCCTGATTGTCCGAACCGGTAAATCCAAGTACTTTGCTGGCAAGGTCGCCGTAGGGATAATACCTCTTATAATCCTCGTCAACCTTCACCCCGGCCAGATTCCGTTCCCGGATCCTGTCCCCTGTTTCCTTGTCAACATTGCTCTTGATCCGCTCCATGGAGGACCTTTTTTGTACTTTTTTCCGGATTTCCTCCTCTGGCAATGACAGCTCCCGGCTTAAAAATCGGATCACTTCCTCAGGATTTTCTATCTGATAATAGATGACCGATACGCTGCATACCGTACGGTTATCTGCCAAAACCGCCCCGTTTCTGTCGAGGATCCTGCCCCGTGCAGCCTTAATGCTTCTCTCCCTCTCATGAAGTTCCCTGGCCGCCTCCGCATAATGTTCCGAGCAAAAAATCATAAAATGCGTCAGCCTCCCCATCAGGAAGATACATATGCCCGTCAGAATAAAAAAAGTGATCGTGATTTTCTTCCGGTGATAAAACCTTAATTTGCTCCTTAGCCTTGGGTCCGTAGTTTTTATTTTGTCTTCTGACATGGAAAACCTCATAAAAAAGGGGATCAATTATCTGTATTCCCGTCTTTATGAGGTTATTACCAACTATTCCGTATGCTAGAAATCCACCGCCGAATAGGTACCTTTCACCGGATCTCCCGTGTCGGGATCAAGAAGCTCGCCAGTACTCGGATCCTTCCTGTACCCCGTAGCCGGATCAATCGGAAAGCTCTTCCATGCAGGATCCTTTTCCTGCTCGCCTTGATTGGTTTCACTGCTTTTCTCGTCCGGATTTTCCATTGCCTTTCCGTATTTCAGCGTGTTTTCCAGTTTTCTTTCTTCCAATTCCTTTACTTCTTTATCACTCAGTTCCTCCGTCATGAAGATGTTCATGTAGGGAAGTACCTCCGTGAAGATATTTCGAACGATCTCTCTTGCATAACCTACGTTGTCCTGCTTTGCCTCATTCACTCTGTCGACCACGACGTAAACAAGTACCTGCGGGTCGTCCGCAGGCGCGTACCCGATAAAGGATACGACAAAGTCATTTCCTTCTCTGGGATAGGTCTGTGCCGTTCCCGTCTTGCCGCCGATCATGTATCCGGCCGGTCTCGCAGCCTTACCGGTGCCTTCCGTGACAACTGCCTTACAGTATTCCCTAATGAGTTCCGAAGTGGATGCGGAAATGGTCTGCTTTAAGATTCTTGGTTCAATGTTCTTTACGGTCACGCCGCTGGAATTTGTGATCTTTGACACCATGTGTGGCTCGTAATAATATCCGCCGTTGATCAGGGAACAAAATCCCGTCGCCAACTGGATCATGGTCACGTTAAAGTTCTGTCCAAAACTATACGTTGCAAGATCGGAGGGGTCCATCTCATCAGCACCGCGCAGGAAATCTGCCGTTCTCGCTTCGCCCGCCAGATCCACGTTCGTCTTAAGTCCGAAGTTAAATGCCTGCTGAAATTTGCTAAACTTCTCAGCTCCCATCGTGGTTGCAATCTTCATCATGGCCACGTTACAGGACTGTGCCACCGCTGTCTTTAAGCTGATGGTACCATCACCGTAACGGTTATGACAATGAATGTTGTGAGGGCCCACCTGCCAGGAACCAAGGCACTCATAGTAAGAATCCGTCGAGATGGAATCCGTCTCCAGTGCTGCCGCCACCGTGAAAGGCTTGAACGTGGAACCGGGCTCGTATGAGCTGGTGATGCAATAATTTTTCCAAAGGTAGTTCAGGTTGGTCATGATCTCATCGTCCGTCATCGAATCGAGGAGCTCTTGGTCTATGTACTTTCCCGTCTTCTTAATCTCAAAATAGCCGTTTTCCTTATCAACCTGCTCTACCTGAACGCCTCCAAGAAGCGCGCTCAAATCCTTCGTATCATTTAAGTCAAACGTTGGATAGCTGGCCATGGCAAGAATGTTGCCAGTGTTCACTTCCATAACGATGCAGCCAAGATTCTCCGCACCATTTCCCGGATGATGATGATCCTTATGGTCCTCGTTAAACTTCTGGAGATATTTTTCAACGATGGACTGAATGTTTACGTCCAGCGTACTGTGCACCGTATATCCGTCAACGGCCGGCTTTACGGTTCTTTGGAGATTCAGGTCGTCATCCAGATATCCGTAAGTTCTGCCGTCCACGCCGTTCAGTTCTTTGTTATAAAACTCTTCCAGTCCGTACAGTCCGTGATTGTCCGTTCTGGTAAATCCAATCGCGTCTGCCGCAAGGCTTCCGCCCGGATATACCCGGCGGAACTCTTCTTCAAACCAGATGCCCTTGATCTCCTTGTTCTCACTCTGAAGGGCCTTGAATTCGCTGATCTCGTCAAAGGTCAATTTCTTCAAAACAACATGCCATTGATTTCCTGGATTCTGTTTTACAAAGCTCCTGATCTCGCTGATATCAAGCTGCGGGAAGCATTGTCCAAGTGCCTCCAGCGTGGTTTCAATATATTTCCCGTCCTTCGTCGTCATGACCGACGCGTCTACCACCAAATTATATACCTTTTCGCAGGTGGCCAGCTTAACGCCCTTGGAGTCCACAATGTCGCCGCGTCTTGCCGGCAACGTGCGGGAATCATATGATCTTTGCGACAGTACCTGCTTCTGGTACTCCATTTCATTATTCTTGATCAGGGAAACAATTCTCGCAAAAAGAAATATAAAGGCCGCCAGTACTAAAAAGAATAGTACCAGGACCTTTTTCTGACTAATTCTGCCAAATTGTCTCGTCTTTTGCTTCTGCACCGCTACTTAATCCTCCACAACTTTGCGCATGTAGTCCGTACCTTCGCCGGAATAATAAATGATCTGGCCTTCCTGTGCATAGGTCATGCCCAGTTCGCCAATGGCAATGCGCTTGATCTCTTCCAGATCAACGCTGTTTTCAATTCTAAGGCTCTCCTCGTCATTTGCCTGACGCATGGTGTTTAATTTAGACTCCAGCTGATTCACAACGGATACCTTGCTGGTTACCTGAGACTGAAGGTTTACGTACCAAATGATAACGCCGAGCGTGGTGCAAAGGCAAAGCAATAAAACCATGACGTATGCAGGACTCATGGAATGCACGTGCTCTCTGTTCTTCTTCGTTGTCTGGCTGACGTGAACGCGTCTTGCGTCCTCCATCTCGCGGCGGATGTCAATCTTCGGTGCTGCGCTGCCATATACGTAATGATCCTGTCTTCCCGTTTGACGTCTTCTAGTCTCGTTCGCCATGATCTTGTTCCCCCTAATGCTTCTTACCCAATTTTTTCAAATACCCTTAATTTTGCGCTTTTAGATCTGTTATTCTCTGTTAATTCTTCCTCCCCAGGAAGAATTGGTTTTCTTGTGATCACCTTGCCCTTGCTGACCTTTCCGCAGGTACATACCGGAAATCCCGGCGGGCAAGTACATGGATTTTCATTTCTCCGGAATGCGTTCTTCACGATCCTGTCTTCCAGGGAATGGAAAGTGATAATGCAGAGCCTTCCGTTTGGTGCCAGCAGATCGATGAAACCATCTAATGCATTTTTAAGTACTTCCAGTTCGTGATTGCATTCGATCCGGATGGCTTGAAACGTTTGCTTGGACGGATGTCCGTTTGCTCTCATCTTCGCCGGTATCGCCGCCTTGATCACTTCATTCAGTTCGAAAGTGGTCTCGATCGGCTTTTCTGCCCTAGCCTTCGCTATGTGTTTTGCAATGTTCTTTGCGAAAGGATCTTCACCGTAATCCCGGATGATCGAGTACAACTCCTTTTCCGAATACGTATTTACGATGTCCCTTGCCGTAAGGCTCTGTCTCTGGTCCATCCGCATGTCCAGCGGAGCGTCATATCTGTAAGAGAACCCTCGCTCCTCGGTGTCCAGCTGGTAGGAAGAAACTCCCAAGTCCAACACGATTCCGTCCACCTGCGTAACTTGCATTCCTTCCAGCAGTGCCTTTGCGTTTTGGTAATTATCCCGAAGGATGGTCACCCGGCTTCCAAATTCCTTTAGTCTCTCGCTTGCCGCCTGAATGGCTGCCGCGTCTTGATCGATACCGTAGAAGTGACCTCCCGTTAATCTTTTGCATACCTGATAAGCATGTCCGCCGCCTCCCAGCGTGCCGTCCAAGTATATCCCGTCCGGCTTTACCTGGAGTTCTTCGATGGTTTCATTTAGCAGTACGGAATAATGATTGAACTGCATCTCTTCCATTTCCGATCCCCCTTAATGCTCATCCTCTTGCGTTTCTTACTGGGTTAAGGTGATTCCCAGCTTGTCCATCGTCTCAGCGATCTCATTCATGTCACCGCTGATCGATTCGCCTTCCCATCTGTCCTTACTCCAGATTTCAATTCTGTGTCCAACACCCGCAAGCACCACGTCCTTATCTAATTCAGCGTAGGCCCTGAGGCTTGGCGGAACTAGGATTCTTCCCTGCTTGTCTACTTCCACTTGGCTTGCACCGGAAAGGAAGAATCTCACGAACTGTCTGGCTTCCTTATTGGTGAATGGCAAGGTGGAAAGTTGTTTCGCGAAAGCGTCCCAATCTTCATTGGCGTAAACGTACAAGCAATGATCAAGTCCTTTACATACCACGAATACGTCTCCCAAGGTCTCTCGGAACTTTGCGGGTACGATCAATCTGCCCTTTGCATCCACTGTATGGTTGTATTCACACATGAACATCTTGATCACCACCCATCAACCAGGCCAAAGCTAACGAAATTTCGTTTATCCTTCGTCAAATGCTTGCTTTACCGTTTAAATCTACCACTTTCTTTCACTTCTCACCACTTTTTACCACTTATGAGCTGATTTTACTCCATTTCTTAAGAATTTGCAAGTATTTTTATGAAGCTAATTTCCCGGAAAAGGCAATAAAATAAGGCCCTGCGGCTATCCGCAGGGCCCTTAGGTACAAGATATTGTGGTTATCGGTTTTTCGCACACCATATGTTCCAAAATGGCATGTTCAAAATTATGGAAAAAATTTTTTATGATTTCTTAAGAAATCTTAACGTGAGCACCACCTCCGGCGTCGCTTGGTTTTGCTTACGGCTACACGTTGAATCTGAAAAGAATCACGTCGCCGTCTTTTACGACGTAGTCCTTGCCTTCCATGCCGACAAGTCCCTTCTCACGGGCAGCGGCAAGAGAGCCTTGCTCCAGGAGATCTTTATAATTCACAACCTCCGCCTTAATGAAACCACGTTCGAAATCCGTATGGATCTTTCCGGCTGCCTGAGGTGCTTTTGTTCCGATCTTGATCGTCCATGCCCTGGTTTCATCCTCACCGGCCGTCAGGAAGCTCATGAGGCCAAGCAGGGAATAGCTTGCCTTGATCAGCTTTTCCAGACCGGATTCCTTCACGCCAAGTTCATTTAAGAACTCTGCCTTCTCATCATCATCCAGCTCAGCAATTTCTTGCTCTATCTGCGCACAGATGGCAAACACCTTACTGCCCTCAGCCGCAGCAAATTCCTTTACGCGCTGCACCATGGCATTGGATTCACCGTCATCTGCCAGATCATCCTCGGAAACATTTGCCGCATAGATTACCGGCTTGTAGGTCAAAAGATTGTAACCCTTCATCAGAGTCTCTTCATCCTCGTCCTCGATCTCCATGGCCTTTGCCATCTTGCCGCTCTCCAGCCATTCCTTCACGCGAATGAGAAGCGCCTCTTCCTTGGCAAGGGTCTTGTCCATCTTAGCTGCCTTGGTTACCTTGGAAAATCTTCTCTCCAGCACCTCCAAGTCAGCAAAGATCAACTCCAGATTGATCGTCTCAATGTCACGAATGGGATCAACGCTTCCGTCTACGTGAATCACGTTATCATCCTCAAAGCAGCGAACCACGTGAACGATGGCATCTACCTCACGAATGTTGGCAAGGAACTGATTGCCCAGGCCCTCACCCTTGGATGCGCCCTTCACCAGACCCGCGATGTCCACAAACTCGATCACGGCAGGCGTCACCTTCTTCGACTGATACATGTCGCCCAGAAGCTTTAATCTTTCATCCGGCACGGGCACGATTCCCACGTTGGGATCGATCGTACAAAACGGATAGTTTGCAGATTCCGCTCCTGCCTTCGTCAAAGAATTGAACAAAGTGCTTTTTCCCACGTTGGGAAGCCCCACGATTCCTAATTTCATGGTGTTTTATCTCCTTCCAAAAGCCTTATTTTACAAGCTTTCTCTGTTTTCATTTCTCAGGCGTAGCTTTAGCATTACCTTTGGTACTACTTTTTGCGTTACTTTATGTGTTATCCCTAACATTATTTACGCAATGCCACACTCCCCGTTCCAAACAGGCCGCATGACATTTTCTACTTTAACTATGGAATTATAGCAGAAATAGTGGTGAAAGTCAATTATACGGTTACAAAATCAAACTTGCCGATATGTTTATACCATCCCAATAAACCGAACGCTATCGATCTGCTTTGTCACGACAAATTGGAAGTTGCGCGTTTCTACAAGCGGTGCGCTAACAGGACGAAATGGTCTGCTGGGAGCTTGCTCACAAGCAGACCCATTTCGGACTGATTGCATAGCGCGCCAGCGCGTCATCCGACGAATGTGAAGCATTTGGCGGATGGCACCGCGCAGCGGAATGCGGATGGCACCGCGCAGACAAACCGGAATTTTTCAAATTCTTTGTTTTCCCCGTCCTTTTTCCCCATTTCGCTGCGATAGTACGGCGAAAACGAAGTTTACCTTGGATTCCGCCGTCCTTTTTCCCCATTTTGACTCGGTGGTACGGCGAAAACAGAGTTTGTCTTGGATTCCGCCGTTCCTTCTTCCTCATTTGCTTCTGTGGTACGGCGAAAACAGAGTTTTCTTTTTATTTCGCCGTTTATTCTTCCTCGTTTGCCTATGGAAGCAACAATTTCTAGGTTTTCAGCCAATTTTGTTGCCTTCTGCATTCCGTCTCGCCTATGGAAGCAACAATTTCACAGTTTTCAACCTATTTTGTTGCCTTCTACTTTCTATTTTCGCCTATGGAAGCAACAATTTCACAGTTTTCAGCCAATTTTGTTGCCTTCTACTTTCTATTTTCGCCTACGGAAGCAACAATTTCCCGAATACTCGCCTATTTTGTTGCTTTCGACCTCATCAGAAAAAACGGTAGGCTATGAGCTCTGAGGACGAGGTCAGTGGGGCATTATTTTGGACCACTAACCCCGTCCCCATGGTCCACTTATCTTTTCCGAAAACCAATAGATTAGTGCTTTATTCGGAAGAAATCGCTTGCCAGGGCACAAAAGCTTCATTTCCACCCTGCTCCTCCATCCATCAACATCCCCTTTCGTCCAAAAGTTTGTGCTCCACGAGCAAGAAATCACTTATCAAGGCACAAATGAATCTTTCCAACTTCTTTTTAGCTTCTTTTTAGCTTCTTTTCAGCTTCCTTCATGCCCGAATAGCCCTCGATCCAAATAAACCATCAATACAAAAACGCGCCGGCATTCCCCGCCAGCGCGTTCTTTCATAATACTTATGCATTTCCCTTGCCATCATAGGCGTTGTTCTCAACGTACGTCATCATGGCATTGTTTCTCCAGCAGTGAGCAATGATCAGCAGCAAAAATGCCCCGTAACCAATCCACGCATTTTTAAGGAAGCATCCCGTCGCGGCCACTCCCAAGATGCAAATTCCAAGAAATACCATAATGGCAACGTGATCTTTCAGCCACTTTCTTTTGTAAAACTCAATCCTGTCGCGAAGGGTAAAGCTGCTCGATTTGATCGCCTGGGTCAAATTCTCCTCCGCCGCCTGCTTGTAATCTTCCTCCGCAAGTCGCTGCCCGCTCAGTATTTCGTTTACGGAAACACCAAACGTTTGACTTATGGAAAGCAAGGCTTCTGCCGGAGGAAGATACGTGCCGGTCTCCCAACGCGAAATCGTCTTGTTTGTTACGCCAAGTTTCTCGCCAAGCTGCTCCTGGGTATAATTTTGTTCTTTTCTTAACTGTGCAATAAATTTCCCAATTTTGATCATATCCATGTTGTGCACCTCCTTGGGAAAAACATAGCAGATTCCACCCAAAACGTCTTCCCCACAAACAGCGAATCGTTGGACGTTGACAAACGTTCCTCTCGAGCGAATCATCCATGTCGCGTCAAAACGACTGGCTTTTAATCCTCCAATTCCTCCACAACGTATTCCATCTTCTCTGATTCTTCCACGCGCACCTTGCCTTCTCTGGGTGTCATGCTAAAGATGGCTGCCAGGATCCACGCAACGATCGGGATTATAATCAGTACAAGAATGAGTGCCTTGACCATCTTCCAGATGGCGTTGCCCCTCTTATTCCGGATGGCCATCTGCTCGCTGATCTTCGCCAACTGCTCCGCAATCTCGTTGCGATTCTCCTCCTTGGGAACCTGGGCACCAAGCAGTTCACTCACCTCCACGTCCAGTGCTTCGGCAATCCTCTGTAAAAGATCCACGTCTGGGATGGACAACCCCTTTTCCCACTTTGAAACCGTCTGCCTTGCCACGTGAACCTTAATGGCCAGTTCCTCCTGCGTCATACTCTTTTCTTTTCGAATTCTCTTCAAAGTCTCATCAAACATTCTTTTTCCTCCATTTTCCGGGCAGCCGGGTTTAACACTCCCCTGGCGGCCCTTTCTATGGTTCCAACCTACCGCAAGAAAGCATGCCACGCAAGCAACGCAGATTAACGTTTGCCAAAATGCCCGTAATAAAGGCATTTTTTTAGTTTTTATTTATGTTTCTCCCATGCCTTTAACATGTTTTCAACCATTTCAAAATCCTTGATCGCTTCATTTCTGTCATAAGTAAAGTTCTCCGGAACGCCGTCAAACAGTTCAATCTTTCCCATCTCACTTTCCGGGAGTTCTCCCAGCGAACGAGCCAAAGCAAGATAGACCCGGCCATTATTTTTGTGAATCCCGTCATCCCATGGCTGTTCATAATCCCAAAGCGGTATGAGCTCACAGTCCGTAATGCCCGTCTCCTCATACAGTTCACGCCGCGCCGCCTGCATGGCAGTTTCCCCCGGCTCCACGTGCCCTCCGGGGTTTTCAAAACTCTGCCTGCGCTTATGCCAACAAAGCACCCATTTGTTTTGATACTTTGTAAAGATCACCACAAACTCAATGTGATCAAGTTGTCCCAAGAAAAAATTTTTCTTAGCCATAAATCATCCCCCGTTGCCTTCGCTCCCAATTTCCTCTTTCCTTCTATATAATATATGAGTATATCAAAATAAAAAAATATGGTCAATTTCATCTTTTCATCATTGCCTTACCAATAAAAAAGGCACTTGGCCGGTTTCCCGTTAAGTGCCCCAAAGTACGTGATTCTAGTTTTTCTTTGCAACAAGCTCCACCGTCATGACGTGCCTCGTCGGCCAAAACTCATACAAATATAGCTTGGCTACTTTGCCTTCCAAGGGAGCAAAATTCTCCAAGGCGGCAGGCAATGCCTCATGAATGACCTCTGGCTTGTCAATCAGAAGCGTGGTGTGCGCCGACCACTTAAACTGATCCTTGTTATCCAGAAAGCAATCCTTCAGCTTCAGCATCTCCTTGCTGACTTCCGGCGCAATAAACAGCACGTCATTTGTCGGAAGCCGGAAAAGCCCCAAGTGATTAAAGGAGACCTCAAACGCCTTGTAACTCTCTCCGATTTTCGCGAGTCTCTCCTTTAATTCCTCCTCGCGCTCCGAGTCATAGGAGCCCAAAGTAAAATGCATGGGAATGTCCATCGTCTGAACGCCTTCGAATCCCAACTCATAAAGCTTATTCTGCATGCCTGCTAAAACGGCTTCCGTCTCATCATCATATCCAGCCAGTACGTAAAGCGCCTTATCTGCCATATTGCCTCCTATAACAAAAAATTTTTTCAAATCCGCGTTCCCTTCCGCTCAACGTGTTTCATCCAATCGTTATCCGACGCGTTTCATCCAAACGTTATCTGACATGCTTCATCCAAGCATTATCTGACGCACTTTATCCAAACATTATCTGGATTCATTTGCGGCAATAACCTCTTCCAGCACGTCTACGGCGTCTGCCACAACCTTGGGACAAAGTTCTTTAAATAAGTTGTTTTCCCTCGCGAGGCGGACTCCTTCCTCAGTTGAGACGTCACACCCAAGGACGTCCCTGCACAGACAGGAACCCATTTTTTCCGCGAATCCGTTCATCATCTCGTCATTCACCTTATTTGAGAGTCTCCTACTCTCAAGGTCGGCTTCATCACATTGTCCGTACAACGCTCCCAAAACCATTAATGCCCCCGTACACGCCCCGCAAACCTCTCCCTTGCGCATGCCGCTTCCAAAGCATCCTCCGAGCCTTAATGCCTGTTCTTCCGTTAGGCCACATTTTTCGGCATACGCAGCCAAAACCGCCTGGGAGCAGTGAAAATTCCTGCTAAAATAATCTAACGCTTTTTCTTTTGTTGTCATAGTCATTCTCCTAAAGTTTTTTCTGCATCCAAATAAGATCATACCATCTGTCAAATTTCTTTCCGATGGTCTTCAAATGGGCTACTTTCTCATAACCCTTTGTGGCATGAAACTTGTAACTGTCATGCGTTAGATATTCATCCTCCGTTTCGCAGTATGCCGCACCTGCAAGAACGTTAACAATCCCTTGCTCACGCAACCTTTTCTCCAACTCTCCGTATAACAAGCTTCCAATCCCGTGTCTCCGGTAATCCTTGTCGACGTAGATCGAAGTCGTCGCCGTCCATGCATATGCTGACCGGACGCTGTATGCGCTTGCATACGTATATCCTACCACGTGACCATCCTTTTCGCATACCAAATATGGAAATTTCTCCACCGTATTTCTGATTCTGTTTTCAAATTCACTGGCTGACGGAGCATCATACTCAAAAGAAATCGCAGTATTCTGAACGTAATAAGAATATATTTCTGCCAATCTCCCGGCATCCTCCATTCTCACTTCCCTGATTCCGTAATCATTCACGTCATATCCTCCTTTTCACGTTGTAATATCGTTTTCCGTCGGGCCCTTAACGGTATAACGTCGTAAATAAAAAGAACCGCATCGACTTAGTCATCTACCAAATCAATTACGGTTCTGTTCAGCAAAATAATAACAGCACCGTACGGCAACAAAGCATAAGCTCCTGTAACCATACGGATTCCTGTATGATTACAAAAACTTATGCTTTCTCTGTCTTTGCTTCAAATTGTTAGTCAAACGTAGATTCATTATTTTAGCCTCACCAAATAATTTGTGTCTTATAATACACTCCCATCTAACTCACGTCAATAGAAAGTTTCAAACAAAAACTATTTTGTCTTTATGACTTTCCCTGCGGTTCCATCTACCAGGACGAAATCCCCATCCACTAATTTTTGGGTTGCATTTCCCGTTGCGAGAACTGCCGGGATCTGATATTCCCTTGCAACAATGGCCGCATGAGAGAGCGTTCCTCCCGTATCCACCACAACGCCTGCTGCCAGGCAAAAGAGCGGTGTCCACTCAGGATCCGTGTAGGTGCAAACCAGAACGTCTCCTTCGCGAAGCTTGTCAAACTCTTGCGGCGATTTGACAATGCATACCTTTCCGCTTGCCTGCCCAACAGAACCACTGATGCCAGAGATGCCATCCTCTCCGTTTTCCAGTGCATCCTTCATGGATTTTTGCCAATAGGCTACGGCCATCGGACGCATCGCCCTTCTGTGTTCCATAAGTGCCTGTTCCTTATCGGTCCATCCATGCTCACATGCGGCAAAGAATTCATCTGCAAAAAGATATAAATAATCCTCATAGGACCGGTCCGTGATTTTTTCCAGTTTACGCAGCAATGCCCTGCAATACTCAAATTCGGATTCCCAGAGATACTGCGTCGCCTCGCGCACGTAATGATAATGCCTGAGAACCTCTGCCCTTTTTTCAAAGGCTCTGAATTTCTTTGCCGTCAGGCGTTCCCTGGCCTTACCAAGAATCACCTGATATTTCTCCAGCCCTTCCTCAATGGCGGGCACGCCATTCTCTGCCTTTCTAACCATGGGCCGAAGAACCTTTATGAACCTGTCCGGCTCCTCCCGCCAAGATTTCGAAATATAGCAATAGCAGTTAAAATCGGATTTCCCGCCATATTGCTCCAAAAATGCTGCAAAACGTTCCGCGAGGTCAGGATACTCTGCGCAGATTTCCTGATACTCACCGGTCAGGACGCATTCCTTTCTTTTCTCATCTTCTCGAATCCATGCAGCAAGCTTTGCCATTTCCCTGTTCAGATCTGCCGTAACGTAGGACAGTCCCTCTAACAAGTCATAAGAATTCAAATTGTCTCCCAGCTTTTTCAGTTCCTTGTTAACCCGCATGCTTTCAATGGCATTTGGGAAAAGTGCATATAAGAATCTGTCATAGGCCGTCTTTCCAATCAGCTCTCGCATACGTTTTAAGGAGCTTCCGATCTCTCGTGCCGTCTTTGGATCTGCCTGCTTCTCTTTTTCAAACATTGCTTTGCATTGTTCCAGCGAAGCATCCGCTCTCCTGACATTCTCATCCGCATCATTGATCATCCTTAGGTAATGCGGAATCTGAAAGACCTTCCGCGTAACGCCGGGCTTGCTTTGTGTCAAGAAATTGACTCCGTCCTGATCGATCGGATACATGCTGTCACCAAACTTTATGCCGATCTCCTCGAAAAGGATTCCCTTTTGTTCTCCCACAAGACCGCCAAAATCATGATCCAGCGGGAAGTACGGTGTCGGCGTTTTCTCCAGGTTAAAGAGAACGTTCTCACGCATTTTCCCTTGGGCGGGCTGTACCTTCGGATACCGTGCGAAGTCTTCCGCCGTGAAAGTCCGTTCCTCCTGCCTACTTATGGTCGTAATGGCTCTCGCCTGAAGAATATAAATCCTGCCATCCCTCATCGCCCATTCAATGTCCATGGGATGCCCATAGTGCTTTTCAATCTTTATGCCCTCTGCCACAAGTGCATGAATCTCCTCCTCTGAGAGCACCTGCATCTTGCGCGCCGCATCGTCTACGGCTACCTTCTCCGTCCCATTCTCACCATAAACGATCTGCCATTCCTTGCTTCCAATAACAGATTTTAAAACCCTTCCATCTCTGTCGCAGACATATTCATCCGGACTGACGATGCCTGAAACCACGGCCTCTCCAAGACCATAAGAGGCATTCACGTGTACGTTCTTAGGATCCCCCGACGGATCGCTGGTAAACATGACGCCCGCGCTTTCGCTTTCGATCATCTCCTGAAGGACAACTGCCAGTGCAACCCTTTGCTGATCGTAGCCTGCATTTTTCCGGTAGCTGATGGCACGGTCTCCCCAGAGGGAGGCATAACAATCCTTGACCTTTTGAAAGATCATTGCCAGCCCCATAACGTTCAAATAGGTCTCCTGCTGTCCTGCAAAGCTTGCGTCCTCCAGATCCTCGGCGGTTGCGGAGGATCTGATGGCTAATCTTGCATTGCCTCCTAACGCCTCATAATACGCCGTAAGCTCATTTTTGATCTCCTTAGGCAGATTTCCTTTGCGAATGCAATTTCGAAGCTCCCCGGCGTCGTTATAGGCCTCTGGAGTGATTCCATTCTCCTCCACGTATTTCTCATAGGCTGCCGCCGTAAGAACCGCCCCCTGGGGAACAGGAATCCCTGCCGCCGTCATCTCTCCGAGATTCGCACCCTTTCCGCCGGCAATCGCCACGTCCTCTTTTCTAATCTCCTCAAAAGGAATACAATATTTCATAGCCACGTTTCCTTTCTGCCATGTCACTTTATATTTTTTTTATTTCATTGTTTCCTCGGGCTGCTTCCCGAGATATTTCTTCCAGGCATAGGTTCCAATCCCAAGTGAGATCAATAGCGCCAACCCGCTGGAAATCGGTTTAAACCAAACCAGGCCCATCTCTCCAAACAAGTCACAGGACACATACAAAACAGGAATCATGCAAAATCCGTTTTCCAGCGTCGTTACGGAGGTTGCCAAGGCAAATTTTCCGATGTTTTGAAGCAGCATGCCAATGAGAACGTAATACCCCATAAAGGGAAGAATCACGCACTGTGCGCGTAGCATCCTATTTGCCAAGGCTGCCACCTCCTCTTCCCCCGTGAAGGCGCTGATAAACAGCGCTCCCTTAACATACAGCATCCCCGTCGTCAGGAGCAGAAATACCGTTACGGTAAATAGCGTCATGCAAAACGCTTTCTTAATCCTGTCGTATTTTTGTGCGCCATAATTCATGGCACAAACGGGCTGAAAGCCTTGTCCAAATCCAATCACCAGCGCATACGCGATATAAGCGACCTTGATGGCGATGGTCACTGCCGCTATGGCGCTTACGCTGAAGCTTCCTGCCACGTGGTTAATCAAAACGGAGGAAATGCTGCTAATTCCCTGTCGGCAAAAATTCGGAGCACCTCCCGCCATGATCGTCCTTACGTTCGTCCAATCCAGCTTCGCTTTTTTCCGTAAGACCGGCACGTTTCCGTTCTTCTTCGTCTGACCATACAAAATCATCAAGCCCGTGATCTGCCCCGCCATGCTTGCGTAAGCCGCGCCCTCCACGCCAAGTCCGGCCCAAAGGATCAGCACGGGATCCAAGACCATGTTCAAAAGCATGCCAACCATCAAACCGATCACGCTACTTTTTGCGCTTCCCGCCAAACGCAGTTCATTGTATATCACGTTGGACAAAAGCATGAAGGGCACCGTACAGATGGTAATCCGGAGATAACGCATCGTCGCGTTCAGCAGTGCTTCCTCTCCCCCCGCTCCCATTAGGACGGCAACAGGCTTAAGAAATAATAGTCCGAGTATCAATATGACAAGGCCTGCAACGACTGCCAGCGCGACGCCTGTCGCCGCCATCTCCTCGGCCTTATCGTTCTCCTTTTTGCCAAGCATCCTTGAGATAATGTTTCCCGAACCATATCCAAACCAAAATCCAATCGCCTGAATGACTGAGACAAAACTAAACACTATTCCCACGGAGGCCGTTAGCGTTGCGTCATCCAGCTTTCCCACAAAATATGTATCCGTCAGGTTATAGACCGTGCTGACGATCATGCCAATCATGGAGGGAATGGCCATCCTTACCAGCAGGGGATACAGCCTTCCCGTCGTAATGATTCGTATTCTTTCTTCGCGTTTCTTTGCGTCGTTCACGCCTTCACCACCTTAAAAAACCTATCAATCTCCGCTTCACAGAATACTCTGTAAATCATCGGAAAATAGACTTCGTCCAATGTCTTTGCATTGGTAAACAACATCCCTGCGGCCAACCCCACGTTCAGCAATCCATTCAGGTCGCATTCAATCACTAACCCTTTCTTTCGCCAATATGCCAGGAGCTGTTCTAAGAATGACAGATAGGTGTCATGAATCTCGTTTTCCCCGCGTTTCGAAGCCCTCGTCCAAAATTCCAGCGTTCCGCTCTCACCGTTTTGAAACGCCTTATTTTCCTTTAAATGCATTCCCTCTCGATATAATAATTCTATCAGGAAGCCTCTCGGATCCTTCAACGTCTCCTTTTTCTTGTCAAGCATGGCCTGTGTTTTCTCCCGCACCCTAAGGCACATGAGATCCATGACAAAATCTTCTTTATCCTGGTAGAAAGTATAAAAACCTCCCTGCGCGATCCCGACCTCCTGCGTTAATCTGCGTATGGAGACATTTCGGATCCCGCTCTCAGCCAGTAATCTGAGCCCGACGCGTCTGAGCGCTTCCTGAACTCGTTCCCTCTCTTCTTCCGAAAATGCTTTACCCATGTTAAATCCTCTCTCGTCTTTGAGTTAGTAGTTTCTAATCATCTGTGAACATTGTAACCAATTGTTCATAGAATGTCAAGAAAAAAACGGCAGGATTATAATATCCTGCCGCTGAATTAGTCCCCTATTTTACGTTAAAGGCCTTCTTTCCGGGATAAACAGCGCTGGCACCCAGTTCTTCCTCGATGCGAAGCAACTGGTTGTATTTAGCCACGCGTTCGGATCTCGAAGGCGCACCTGTCTTAATCTGGCAAGTATTTAACGCTACTGCCAAATCCGCGATGGTGGTATCTGCCGTCTCTCCGGAACGATGGGAAGAAATGGCTGCATAGCCGGCCTTGTGTGCCATCTTGATTGCTTCCAGTGTCTCCGACACGGAGCCAATCTGGTTTAACTTGATCAGGATTGCATTGCCTGCACCCATCTCAATGCCCTTGGAAAGTCTTTCCGTATTCGTAACAAAGAGATCATCGCCCACAAGCTGGACCTTGTCTCCCAATCTCTTGGTGAGTTTTTGCCAACCCTCCCAATCCTCCTCATCCAACCCATCCTCGATGGAGATGATGGGATACTTTTCACACAAAGCGGCCCAATGCTCGATCAATTCATCCGTCGTATATTCCGTTCCGGCCTTGGGCAATTTGTAAAAGCCCTTGCCCTTCTCGCTCTTCCATTCAGAGGATGCCGCATCCATGGCAATCATAAAATCCCTGCCTGGCTCGTAACCAGCCTTTCGGATCGCTTCCAGAATCGTCTCAATGGTCTCCTCGTCGCTGGAAAGATTCGGTGCAAAACCGCCCTCGTCTCCAACAGAAGTTGCGAGCCCTTTTGCCTTCAGGATGGACGCAAGCGCATGGAACACTTCCGCACACCATCTCAGGCACTCTTTGAAGGAAGGCGCGCCTACAGGCATGATCATAAACTCCTGCGTGTCCACGGTGTTAGTTGCATGTGCGCCGCCGTTCAGAATGTTCATCATTGGAACAGGAAGCCTGTTTCCGGAAATACCGCCCAGAAATCGATACAGGGGAATGTCCAGAGAGATGGACGCAGCCCGCGCTGCCGCAATGGATACAGCCAAGATTGCATTGGCTCCGAGGTTCGATTTGTCCTTCGTACCGTCAGCCTTGATCATGGCCTGATCGATGGCATATATGTCTGAAGCGTCCATGCCAACAATCACGTCGCTGATAATCGTGTTGATGTTTTCTACTGCCTTTGTAACGCCCTTCCCAAGATATCTGCCCTTGTCTCCGTCACGAAGCTCAAGCGCCTCAAACTCTCCGGTGGAAGCCCCGCTGGGAGCAGTGCCTCGTCCTACGGTTCCGTCAACCAGCGTAACCTCTGCTTCCACGGTAGGATTTCCTCTGGAATCCAGAATCTCTCTTCCAACAACTTTCTCGATTTCTAAATAATTCATTGTTTTCGCCTCCTATTTGTGCTGTTTTTAGCATCCCCTTTGTCCCTCATTTTATGTCTGTCTTCCATTCGGAAAATGACAAAAAAATTAGGCCTTACGCCTATTTATCGACCCGATCTTCTCGGAGGGCGCCCCCTCCGAGATTCTAGGCCTTCACATGAGTTTTCAAAGGTGGTTAGTTGTCTCTAACCTCTTTTATTATATTGCCATGCAAGTTCAAAATCAATAGGTTTTATTGAAAAAAAACCTCGTTAAGTTACGCGTGGTCACAGGAACAGGTTGCAACGGAAACGCTTCGGATCGTTCGTTCTCCTGACAGGCCACATGCCCTAAGCCCCTCCCGGATCACTTTATGCCATTTTTCCGCGGATAACTCCAAAACCGTTGCGTCATCAAATTCTATGACGCACGCGTTCTCAACGCTACATGCGTTACCGCATGCTATTTTGTACATGTTTTTTCTGTTGATGGCACCAATTTCTTCCAGCGTATTGATCATGCGATAAATGGTTGCCGTACCAATGCCTTTGTCTATTTTTGAAGCCTTGTAAAAGATTTCTTTGCAGCTGGAGCACTCTTCTCCCAAAATTACGTCCAGCAGCATAAGTCTTTGCTTTGTGATGCGGCATCCGCGTTCCTTTAGTTTTTTAATCACCATCTCTCTTTCACTCACCATTTATTTCATCCTTCCCTTTCTTTGATTCTCCCGTCCATACAATTTTTTCATTAACCAAGCGCAACGTCCAACGCCATCATTAGCGTGAAACCAAACGCAAACATTATTACCCCGATGTTGGAATGCTCTCCAGATGACATTTCCGGAATGAGTTCCTCTACAACAACGTATATCATGGCTCCCGCGGCAAAGCTCAGCAAATAAGGCATTGCCGGAACAATAAGTCCTGCCGCAAGGATCGTTAAGGCAGCGCCAATTGGTTCAACCGCACCTGACAGCACGCCATCCAGAAACGCTTTTCCTTTACTCTTTCCTTCCGCACAAAGCGGCATGGAAATGATGGCTCCTTCCGGGAAGTTTTGAATGGCGATACCCAGGGCCAACGCCAATGCTCCGCCCGCCGTAATCGACGCGTTCCCGGAAAGGAATCCGGCATATACTACGCCAACGGCCATGCCTTCCGGAATATTGTGAAGCGTGACGGCAAGAATCATCATGGTTGTCTTTTGGAAACCTGATCGTATGCCTTCTGCCTTTTCTGCGTACATGTGTAAATGCGGGATAATGGAATCCAGAAACAAAAGAAAAAGGATTCCCAGCCAAAAGCCCGCGCAAGCTGGGAGGAAGCTAAGCCTTTCCAACCCCTGCGACTGATCCATTGCGGGAACAAGAAGACTCCAAATAGAAGCCGCCACCATCACCCCGCTGGCAAAACCCGTAAGCGCACGCTGCACTCCCTTTTTCAGTTCCCTTCTTAAGAGAAATACGCAGGCAGCTCCTAATGCCGTTCCCGCAAACGGGATCATAATCCCAATCAACACCTTCATTCTCCTCACCGCCCTCCTGGTTAGTCTTTCCTAACCTTCCGTCATGGTTGTTTTTTGATTTTATCGTCAGAGTACTTTTAAACAGAAAAACACCATACCCGCGTTCGGCAGGTATGGTGCCTTAAGTTCTTCCCCTGTTTACCTTTTACAGCGCCTCCGTCTTTTTGATAAATGCCTTGATACACTTATAGGTGGAGTCGCTGATCACGTGCTCAATTAGGCACGCTTCCTCGGCCGCCGTTTTTTTGCTTACGCCAATGGCGATCAGCGCCTTCGTCAAAAGCTTATGCTTATCATAAACCTTTTTTGCCAACTTGCGTCCTTCGTCCGTAAACTGGATCAATCCGTTTTCATCAAACAGGATCATGCCCTGCTCGCGCAGCTTTTTCATGGCAACGCTAACGCTGGGCTTCGTCACGCCAAGTTCGTTCGCCACGTCAATGGATCTGGCATTGCCTTGTCTCTCCTGAATGATCAGAATGCTCTCAAGATAATCTTCTGCCGACTGATTATTATTCATCTTTTATGACACGCGCCCCCGGCCGGACAATTGCTACAGTTACATCCGCACGAAGACTTTCCCTTTCGTTTATTCTTGATCATATTATACAGAATAAACGAAATTACTGCAACTAAAATAATGCAAATGATAATCGTTCCTGCATTTTCTGCCAACCAACTCATTATGCGATCGCCTTCTCCTTTAAGGTCACGGCCTCTTTATACGGTCTGAAGAGCAACCATATAAATGCTGCCAAAATTACAAACGCCAAAATGATTCCAATCACGTTTCCGCTGCCGGCAACCATGTTCATGAAATGATATACAACGAAGGATACTAAATAAGCAAATCCGCATTCATAGCCGATTGCAAACCAAGTCCACTTCGCATTGTTCATCTCCCGCTTGATCGCGCCGATGGCCGCGAAGCACGGTGCACACAGCAGGTTAAAGAGCAGGAAGCTCATGCCGGAAGCAGTCGTAAACGCCGTGGCGAGCGCTGCCCACGCGGATCCTTCGCCGCCATACAAAACTCCCATGGTGCCAACAATGTTCTCCTTTGCAACAAGTCCGGTAACGGAAGCGACCGTCGCCTGCCAGTTGCCAAAGCCGATGGGTGCAAAAATCCATGCGACTGCATTCCCTACGGAAGCGAGAATGCTGTTTCCAATCTCTTCTTCCTCGAGCAAGCCAAACGCGCCATCGTTCCATCCAAGACGGGACAAGAACCAGATGACAACGGAGGAAAGCAAAATAATGCTTCCTGCTTTCTTGATAAAGCTCCAGCCCCTCTCCCACATGGAACGGAGTACGTTGGGAAGCGTCGGCCAGTGATATGCAGGAAGCTCCATAACGAATGGCGCAGGCTCCCCGGCAAAGGGTTTGGTCTTCTTGAGAATGATTCCGGAACAGATGATTGCCGCGATTCCAATAAAGTAGGCACCCGTGGAGATCCATGCACTGCCGCCAAAAATGGCGCCTGCGATCATGGCGATGAACGGAACCTTCGCACCGCAAGGAATGAAGGTCGTCGTCATGATCGTCATTCTTCTGTCCCTTTCATTCTCAATGGTTCTGGATGCCATAATGCCGGGAATGCCGCATCCGGTACCGATCAGGATGGGAATAAAGCTCTTTCCGGAAAGGCCAAAGCGACGGAACACCCGGTCAAGTACAAATGCAACGCGGGCCATGTAACCACTCGCCTCCACAAAAGCCAGCATAAAGAACAAAACAAGCATCTGGGGTACAAATCCAAGCACGGCTCCAACGCCGGCCACGATGCCGTCCAGGATCAAGCTCTTTAACCAATCCGCGCAGCCAACTGCATCCAACCCGCTTTCGATCAGCGCAGGTACTCCGGGAACCCATACGCCATAATCCGCCGGATCCGGTTCCTCGAACCCATTCTTCTCGAAATACTCTACGGCGTCGAGATAACTCATGGCATTCGCGTCATCCCCGGCAGTCTCGGGAACGGATTCGTAGTAGACCGTAATCTCGCTTTCCTCCAAGGTTTCTTCATCTTGAACGACGTATGCCACTTCCGTTTCATCCGGGGTAAATGCCCGCAGGTCATCTATCTGCATCTCTTCGTCGAATCCGACGTACGCGTCAACGGCCTGCATGGCAGCCACGTAATCTTCCCCTGCCGCCTCTGCGTCAGCCGAACCGATGCCAAACAGGTGATATCCGTCGCCAAACAGTCCGTCATTCGCCCAATCCGTCGCGGGTGCACCCACGCCAACCATGGCGATCCAGTAAATCAGAAACATTACTAGAGCAAAGATGGGCAAACCAAGGATTCGGTTTGTGACGATCTGATCGATCTTATCGGACTTGCTGAGAAAATTTGCGTCTTTTTTCTTGTAAATGCCCTTGAGCAATTCCGCAATGTAGACGTATCTCTCATTCGTGATAATGCTCTCTGCGTCATCATCCATTTCCTTTTCTGCTGCCGCGATGTCCTTCTCCACGTGGTCCATCACGTCCGGGGAGATTTTTAATTTCTCAAGTACCTTGTCGTCCCGCTCGAAAACTTTGATTGCGTACCATCTCTGTTGTTCCTCGGGCATGCCATGCACAACCGCTTCTTCAATGTGGGCAATGGCGTGTTCCACGGGGCCGGAAAACGTATGCATGGGAACCTTCTTGCCATCCTTAACGGCAGCGATGGCTGCTTCCGCAGCTTCCAGGGTTTTCTCGCCCTTTAATGCAGATATCTCTACAATCTTGCACCCGAGTTTTTCCGCTAATTCCTTCGTATTCAGCTTATCACCGTTCTTCCGCACAACGTCCATCATGTTGATGGCAATGACCACGGGAATGCCCAGTTCGATCAGTTGCGTTGTAAGATACAGGTTTCTCTCAAGATTCGTGCCGTCCACAATGTTGAGGATTGCGTCCGGGCGTTCGCCGATCAGGTAATTACGTGCAACGACTTCCTCCAGTGTATAGGGAGAAAGAGAATAGATGCCAGGAAGGTCAATGATCTCCACGTCATCATGTTTCTTAAGCTTACCTTCCTTCTTTTCCACGGTCACTCCGGGCCAGTTTCCGACAAACTGATTGGAGCCGGTAAGTGAATTGAACAGCGTTGTCTTACCGCTGTTAGGATTTCCCGCAAGTGCGATTTTCATACTCATGATTTTTCTCCTCTTCTACTTTACTTCTATCTTTTCCGCATCAGCCTTGCGGATGGAAAGCTCGTATCCCCTTACGGTAATTTCAATTGGATCTCCCAGCGGCGCAACCTTTCTCACGTAAACTTCCGTTCCCTTAGTGATCCCCATGTCCATGATCCTTCTCTTGATTGCTCCTTCGCCGTTAAGCTTTACGACGGTCACGGTCTGCCCTACTTTTACTTCCTTCAAATTCATGCTCACTCAGCCCTCCTGTTTATCATTCTTATTCCTCTCTTGAGTCGGATTTATACCATAACCTTTCTTGCCAATTCTTCGTCAAGTGCTATCCGTGATTCCTTCACTTTTACAATGACGTTTCCGCCGACCACGCTGACAAGCGTCACGCTTCCTCCCGGCGTAAATCCCAGGTTTTCTAAGTGCCTCTTCACTTCAGGATTTTCGCCAATTTTCTTTATGACGCTTTCTTCTCCTTGAGGCGCATAAATGAGTGGCATCATTCTTTTCCTCCTTTTTTCTTTCACGCAGCATATTAGTTACATCTAACTCGCGTTCAAAAAATAATGTTAGATTTCTCTAACTATTACTGTTATACACAACTAACTTCTTTTTGTCAAGTATTAACAGGCAAAAAATAAAACCACCTTGAGATTTCTCTCAAGATGGTTTTCCAAATCTTTATTTACGACGGCTCTTGATCTTTTTTGATATTTGTTTCAGCCAGTAGACAAAAACAAAAAGATACGTCGATTTCAATTGCAGATTGATCAGCTTCTGCTCATAGTCGTTCACTTCTTTTTGATAATATGCATTCTCTCGAAATTTCGGAAACGTCTCCAATGCTTCCTTCCCCAAATTCCGGATAAAGCTTAAGTCTTTTTTGGCAACGCCCTGCATGTAGGTAAAAAGCGTATTCCGGTAAAAGAGGATCGCGTATTGATATTCGATCACGTCATGAAACTCATCCAATGCCCCGTTCTTTGACGCGTAGTCCATCATGATCCGCATGGCCTCCATGCGATCCTCACACTTCTTCGGGCTGATCGCATGCGTCGTCGAAGCGTCGTGCTGATAATAAAACATGTTCACTTCCGGCAGGTACTCAAAATGTTTGATCCGCATGCCGATCTCCACGCCGGTTGCATTATCCTCGTAAAACATGTGCTCCGGAAAGTGAAATTCCTTTTCCGTAAAAACCTCCCTGGCGTAGATCTTCGTAACCAGCGGTCCCGACTTCATCAGATATGCTTTTCTTTTCTCGTGATCCATCGGACCCGTCTGCGCCGCATCATTACACGCTACCCTTTGGGTGGGCTCCATTGTGTGTTCGTAGACCAGACACATGTCCGTTCCCACCACGTCAGCCCCCGTCTCATCCGCAATCTTCAGAAGCTTCTCATACATGTCCGGCGTAACCCAGTCATCTGCATCCATGAAGCCTATAAAACGGCCCTTTGCCTCTTTTAAGCCAATGTTCTTTGCCCCGCCCTGTTTTCTGTTCTCCGGGGAGGCAATGGCTCTAACGCGGCCGGGATAGTCCTTTTCAAACTGCCTTAGGATCTCCAGGGACCGATCCGTAGAGGCATCGTCCACCGCTATGATCTCCATGTTTTGAAGCGTCTGGTTGATCAGCGACCGGATGGAATACTCCAGCTTCCCGCCTTCCGCCATGTTATATACAGGTACGATAACGCTCACGTCCGTCATTTTGCAGTATCCTTTGCTTTGCTAAATATCCTTTGAACCGCCCGGAAAAGAATCGACCGCAATGCATCCACCGCAATCCCAAGCAGGAACATTCCAATCACTGCTCCCAGCAATCGCAACAGGAACAGCGGCATGGATTCGGAAAGGGAACCCTTTAGTCCAAACCATCCCTGCCATTCGAATCTCAGCTTTAAATTCTCTTGCAGAAGATAAACTCCAAGCACCAGCGGTGAAATGGCACAGATCAACTTTGCGCCCTTCCCGCCAAGAGGTTTTGCATGCAGGAATGCCACAAAAAGCCCGATGGCCGCCATCAACACTAAAAACTGATTGTAATGCAGGGTCGCACTCGTAAAATCCTCCAGGCGCCCCGTGCGTTCCTTGAACCAATAGAGCACCGCCGTCTCTGCGTAAATAAGAACGCAGGCTGCGAAATAAACGAGACTGCCCTTATATGATTTGTCCAAAAAGCGGAACCCATATTTTCTAAAGTATGCTCCGATCAGAAAGACAATGCAATACCACAGAAACGTATATCCCTCACTATCCGTCACGTATTTCACGGGAGAAATGCTTACTATGATACATTCATACGCCAAAAGGCACAGTATCACCGTGCGCAGCTGCTTTTTCTCCATGGAATGGATTCCCGCCGATAAAAACGGTGAAAGCAAGTACGTGACCACGTATGCCGTAATAAACCAATACGTATCCATGTGTATCGGCGCAAAATACTGCAAAAGGCTATAGATGCTAAGGTCTTCACTCGTGACCTTTCCAAACGCCAGGAATACTAACAGCGGCGCCAGCGAATAAAACATTGTCTCCAAAATGATCTCAAACAGACGTCCCAGTTTAAACCTGGAATTGATCATAAAATATCCGGAGATCAGCATGAATACGTTGACCGCGCAAATGGAAAGGATTTCTAATCCCCACGCGAGCCATCCGTTTACGGAATCAATGTCATTCATGGGAAGCAAAAGATCACTTTTCCCCAGCGCGTGCAGCATGGTCACCATGATCATGGTAATGATCCTAAGGAGCTCAACGTTCGCGTTTTTCTTTTTGGGTTCCGTCGTCTGATCCATGTTTCGTCAACCTCTTTTTATGCCCACGGATCCTCAGCCGCAGATTTTCTGATGCCCACCATGACAAACTGCTCCCAGAGGAACCACTGCTCGCCCTTCTTGCGAAGCTTGATCTGACGCTCGGAATCCGCGCCGCCGGACTTCACGTGAAGCATGCAGTATCCGTCATTCTCATAAGAGTAGGGATTGGTGTGGAACGTAACGGTAAAAGGCTGGCTCGGCGTATAATTATTGGAAGGCACTGCGCCCTCAAAATAAGAGAAAGGCACGTACTTCTGATCCCTGAATCTATCCTTCAGGAAGCTGAGGTCATAAGCGCTCAGCGGCTGAGGCCCCTTTAGGAAATTTAACATTTCGATTCCCGCCTCAGGTGACGACGCATATGCGCAAAGTGCACAGATCGTCAGTGCCGCAGCCTTGAAAGGCGTGTCAAGGGAAGCTTCCGGAAGTGCCTTCAACTCCTCTAAGTTCTGAGGAAGTGCCTGAAAAGTAAAGGTCTGTGATTCATTTGTCATGTTCTTTCTCTCCTTTGCATTTTTATTTTTGGAATCTTTTATTATTTTGTTTCCTAGTCAGATTCCTTGCAGAAACAGAAGGAATCTTCCCAACCTTCGGCCGGGACCCTTCTTCCGAATATTTTAGCATAAACCCGCGCGTAAGGCAAACAAACTTACGCATATTCAGGATTTCTTAAGGATGTCTATAATGCGGTCGTAATTCTCTGCCTGATGCGGGAACGTGCAATTCGTGCAAACCTTGATCCTACGCTCCCCCTTATCAATATAAGTGGGATTCCCCGGACAATTCTCCAGGCGGTACATGGGGCAATAACAAAAAAGACAATTGAGCTGCTCCAGGCCTTTATGACAAGGATAATATTTGCACTCCTTATTTTCAAAAAAACGATGTGAATTCTTTTCCACGTTATTTCCTCCAGCTTTCGCACTGATCCACGAACCATTTCGCAAATCCAGGGTTTGACGGATAATACAGATGTCCAAAGCTTAAATATCGTCCATCGCCAAAATACCCACATTTCCAGTTTCTGCCCGTCACGGGCTTTACCGCGATGCAATCCTCCCCGCAGGCATCACTGTCATAATAATGAAATTCATGACCCCGGATTTCGTTACTGACGTTTTCATCCATTCCATCTGAAAACGAGGCAAAGGATCTTGGCATCTGGAACATTGCATATCCAAATCGCACAAGCTTTCCGGAATTCCGGCAGCCTCCGGGAATCACTCCTGCCATGGGATACTCCTCTCCCTCCGGAGACTGAATGAAGTCATGCAGATACATGAATCCGCCGCACTCCGCCAGGGCAGGCATTCCGTCCGCGAGCTTTTGTTTGATCTCCGCGCGCATCGCCCCGTTTTCCGACAGCTCTCCCGCACGAAGCTCCGGGTAGCCGCCTCCAAGGATCAGGCCTTGCACGCCCTCCGGCAACTTCGCGTCCCTCATCGGGGAGAAGAAACAAAGCTCCGCACCCGCATTTTCCAGAAGCCGGAAATTATCCTCGTAATAAAAGCAAAAAGCCTCATCCATGGCAACGCCGATCCTGACCTTTTTAGCATTCCCGCCGGGTGCGTTTAACCACTTATATTCTCCCACTGTCAACGGGTTCTTTTTCGCAGCGTCGTTTGCAAGTTCGAGAATCCGATCTATGCAAACGGATTTTTCGAGTTGCCCTGCCGCCTCCTCCATCTTAGACTTTAATTCGCTTAACTCATCAGGAAGCAAAAGTCCCAGATGTCTGCTCGGTATCTCTAACTCTTTTCTTGTCAGGAAGAAGCCAAACGTTTCGATGTTTAATTCCTCCCGGATGATGGGCGCGATCGACTGATAAAATGCTTCACTCACCTGATTTAGGATAACGCCCTTGATCAGCTTCTCGCGGTCTAAGGCAAGGAATCCTGCAATCTCCGCAAGAACGGATCTCCCCATGCCCCTACAATTTACAACCAATAGGATCGGTGCATTCAGTGTTCTTGCAAGATGGTATGCCGAAGCCTCCTCACTAGTGCCCGAAAGACCGTCATATAATCCCATGACGCCCTCGATCACGGAAACGTCACTGTCGTTATCCTTTAAGAACAATGCCCTCGTCACGTCCTCTCCCGTGAAGAAAAGATCCAGATTGCGGGAGGGCACCCCCAATACCCGTTTGTGAAACATGGGATCAATGTAATCAGGACCACATTTAAACGCCTGAACCTTTAATCCTCTTTGCCGAAGCGCCTCGAGCAAGGCGCACGTGATCAGGGTCTTCCCGCTGCCACTCTTTGGAGCGGCCAACATGATTCTTGGATTCGCCAAAGCTTCCTCCCCCTTACTATTCTGCCTTTTGAAACGTGAATGAGAAAATCATCACGGGATTTGCCGCCTGCATCAGATGGTATGCCCCCACCTGCTTTGCCTTGCTGACGGAAACGTTGGTGATCTCCAGATCCTCTACCGGAAATTCCCGAACCAGTTCCTGCATCTTTGCAATGCTCTCCAGGCTGATGGCATTCATGACAACCCGCGCATGCGGATTTTTTTGGTAAATGGCTTCCAGGATCTCCCGAAGGTTACCGCGGCTTCCGCCGATAAATACGTGCGTCGGTGCCGGCAATCCCTCCATTCCTTCCGGTGCCATTGCCTCGATGACCCGTACCTGATAAGCGCCAAACTTTTCACGATTTCTCCGGATCAGTTCCACCGCTTCCGGATTGCACTCGATGGCATAAACCTGAATCCGCGGCGACAAGGCTGCCATCTCCATTGCAATGGAGCCCGTTCCGCTTCCCACGTCATACGCCACGGCATCTTCCGTTATTCTCAGCTTACAGATCGATATTTCACGCACTTCTTCCTTGGTCATCGGGACTTTCTCACGCAGAAACGCCTCATCTGAAAATCCCGGCGTGATCTGACCGAAGGCCGCGCAAGGCTGCCCGGCATACGTTCCGGCGCAAGTACTTTTCCTTGGTACCATAAAGCCTGCATACAGCCCAGGCTCCGTGATTTCCATTGCTTCTTTTGCAGTAGGCGTAAAGCACCTTTCCTCCGCATAGGAAAGCTGATACCCAAGTTTTAGATCGTAACGTTCGTCAAATCCACGCTCCACGCAGAACGCTCCGATCTCCCGGACGTCCTCCGGACCAGAGGTTAAAAAGAAAAGCTTTCTCCCCCCTCGCATGGCAAACAAAAGCTCTGCCTTCCATTGGTTTTGTTCCACGCCATGGGTACTAAGGATCATGGCATCCTGCCAGCTTTCCCCAAACTTTGCGGCAAGGGCTGAGATCGTCGAGGTTCCAGGCAAAAAGCGCAACCTAATTGCATCCATCTTTTCAAGCGCCGCACTCAGCTTTGCAGCGCCGCTGTAAAACCCCACGTCTCCCGAAAAAAGGATCGTCACGTTCCGTTTGCCATTTTCTTTTTCCCGGACGTCATTTAGGCAAGGTACGATATCCTTCTCCAGATAATAAGGGTATACGTTCTTTTTCGCACTAAGGCCTTCCAGCATCCGCTTTGCCCCAAACAAATAATCCGTTTCGGCCAGCCTTTGCTCCAGGGCTAAGGTCCGTTGCTCCCTTGTTCCCATGCCAATGCCTGCCAGAACCACGTCGAGGAACGCCTTTTCACCTTCCTCACCGCCCTCTTTCAAAGCAAGCTTTTCGATTGCTTCACAAGTTTCCAAAAAGGAATAGGTCTGATCCGCTTCCGGAATGGGCCTTCGGATCACGCAACACGTGATTCCTGCTTCCTTCGCGGCTTCCAGCTTTTCGTCCACGCCGCCGACCTTTCCGCTTTCCTTCGTCACCATACAGGTAATGCCATATTGGCGGATCGTCGCCAGATTCATCTCCTTGGTGAAGGGCCCCTGCATGGCAATGATCTGTTTTCCCTCCAGGCCATTCTTCCAACAAAGCTCCATGCTTTCCCTGCCTGGGAGCACGCGAACCACCAAGCGGCTTCGCAGTTCCTCTCTTTGACAAAAAGCCTCCAGCTCCTTGCTTCCCGTTGTCAGAAAAATGATGCCGTCCACGCTGCAAAGCCTTTTTGCACAAGCGCTTGCTGAATCAAAATAAATGCAGTCCTTTGTCAGGTCTGTTTCTTCCTCCAGATTTCTCTCCAGACGGAAATAGGGAACGCTGCTTCCCTCCATGCTTTGTCTAATGTTTTTCGTCACTTCCGTCGCATAAGGATGCGTTGCGTCCACAACGGCAAAGAGCGCTTCCGCCTGCAGGAGGTCTTTCATTTCCGTGACGGTAAGTCTCCCCTGCCTTACGTCAATCTCTTCCCGTACTGCCGTGTCTTGCATAACCTGGGCTCCATATTCCGTGGCAACGCAGACAATCGAAAAAATGCCTTTTTCAGCAAGCCTTTGCGCCAGTTCACGGCCCTCCGTCGTGCCCGCATAGATCAGCACTTTCCTCATATCGAATACCCCCGCTTCGTGATCAGTTTACCGTCTTGCAAAATGGACTGGGAATTTCCCACAAATACCGTGGTAAACATGTCTGCTTCCGTCTCCTTCAATTCCTTCAGCGTCATGACGCGGCTTTCCATTCCGTCCCTTCCGATGTTTCGCACGTAGCCACAGGCCCTGTCCGGGCTGGCTCCCGCGTCCAGCATGATCTCGCATGCCCTTTTCAAGTAATCCTTTCGCTTATGACTGGAAGGATTATAAATGGCAATCGCAAAATCTCCCATGATCGCTGCGCGCAGGCGGTTCTCGATCGTCTCCCAGGAAGTCAGCAGATCGCTTAAGCTGATCACGCAATAATCATGGTTTAAGGGTGCTCCAAGCACCGACGCGCCGCTGTTTGCCGCCGTCACGCCGCCAACGATCTCAATGCTGATTTCCATGTCAGAAGTTCCAGAGGCATATTCCGGCAAAAGCTCATACATGGGTGCCGCCATCCCATATACGCCTGCGTCTCCGCTACACACAAGCGCAACTTGTTTTCCCTGCGCCGCCAACTCAAAACAAAGCCTGCAGCGCTCTATCTCCTGCCGCATGCCCGTCGTTAGGTATTCTTTGTCCGGAAAGCTTGGTTTTAACAGATCCGTATAGGTCGTATATCCTACGATCACGTCACACGTCTCCAAAACGTGCTTCGCCTCCAGCGTCATTCCTTCCAGTTTTCCCGGTCCCATGCCTACAACGTAAATTGTATGTCTCATTTGATCTCCCAACCCGCGTTTATAATCTCAACCGTCAATCTTCACGTGCTGCATTCCTTCATCCGTGTTCAAAAATGAAGCACCGTGATTCTCTTGGCCACTGCCACCGTCATGCCCTGCGACGCCGTCTTCTTTTGAACGAGCTCCCCGCCTGTTCCTGCATGGCAAAGCGCCGCTCTCTCACACACGTTCGCCACGCCTGTGGTTTCCTGGACAAACTCAGACTCCGTAAATTCTCCCTGTACCTTCTGCAGTTCACTTGCCGGATACGTTACGAAGGGCAAGTGATAATATTGCGCCAATTCCCACAGTCCTTCTTCCCTGGCCTTCAGATCAATGGAGGCGATGGCACAGGTTTTCTCCAGCCACCCTTCCGGGAGGTTTTCTTCCAAAAATGCATTTAAGTCCTCAAAAGTCTTTCCCTTCTTGCAGCCAATTCCCAGGACGTATTCCTTTGCCACCAACAAGAGCGACTGACTTAAATCCCGATGCCGTGCAAGGCCTTCCTCCGTAATGATCCTAACGTCAACCGTCCCAGATGAAAAAGGTACAAAAACAAGTCCCTCCGGAAGCTCCGTCTCTTCCGTTTCGCAACCTTCAGTAATTGCCGCCTGGATTCCGTCCTCCCAAGTGATGGTTACCTTCTCCCCTCGAAGAAGCTTCGCAGAAACCTTCCGGATACCGTCCCGGTTTTTGATCTGCAGGCCGTTCTCCATGGCAAATACGTCCACGGAAAACGTTCCTTCCACGTCCGTTGCCGTTGTCAGAACCAGAACGGCTCCCGTTTTATCCGCAAGTTTCTTTGCGAGCGCATTCGCGCCTCCAACGTGTCCGGAGAGAATGGGAATGATAAATCTCCCCTGCTCGTCCATGACAAGCACCGCGCTGTCGGAAAGCTTGTCCCTCACAAAGGGCGCGATGGCCCGCACTGCGATCCCGCAGGCTCCGATAAACAGAATGGGGAGGTGCTTTTCAAAACACGCTCCCGTCCATTGCTCCAAAGAAACGTCCGCGCTTCGATACTGCGGGATCATTTCCGTCCATTCTTCAAATGTCTTCCGTGCCAAGGCTTCTCCTTGGGCAGTAAAGGTACAAACGCGAAGAATCAAACCTGACACCTCCAAAATCATGAACCGTTATGCTCTCATTCTTAAACCTTTGCCGGACGGTATTCCGTCGCGAAATCCGGCGCGTAAAGCCTCGATCTTGCATACCCACTCTGGGCGATCGCCGGACCAACCAGCACAACGGCAATCTTGTTGATCCCATGCTCTGCCGCCACCTTTGGAAGGCTCTCCACGGTACACAGATACCGTTCCTCCTCCGGCCAGGTAGCCTTATACACCAAGGCTGCGGGAGTATCCTTAGCATAACCTCCCGCCATCAGACGCCGTGATAATTCCTCCAGCATCCCTGCGCTCAGATAAATCGCCATGCTGGCTCCGTGGGCCGCAAAGCTTTCTATGGATTCCTTTTCCGGCACGGGCGTCTTGCCAGCCATTCTCGTAATGATCAAAGACTGTGACACCTCCGGCAAGGTATATTCCAGATTTAAGGATGCCGCAGCTCCAAAGCATGCGCTAACGCCAGGGCAGCTCTCATACGGGATGCCGCGTTCGTCCAATGCATCCATCTGTTCCCTGACGGCTCCGTAAATACTGGGCTCCCCCGTATGAAGGCGAACCGTCATCTTCCCGCCTTTTTCTGCAGCTTCCATGATTTCCAGAATCTCTTCCAGCGTCAGTTTTGCGCTGTTGTGAAGCTCACAATCCGGCTTCGCGTACCCAAGCAATTCAGGATTCACCAAGGAACCTGCGTATATGATCACGTCCGCCTTCTCCAAAAGGTTCTTTCCCCGCACCGTGATCAAATCGGCAGCGCCGCTTCCGGCGCCCACAAAATAAACCATTCCCGTCCCTCCGAAATCTATATCACCGCTTTACTTATCCTCAAAAGCGAAATGATAATTTAATCCAAGCGCATCCCTTACGGTGATAATGTCCTTTTGCACGGCCTCGCCCACGGGAACGCCCTTGTCCTTGCGGAAGAGCCAAACGTCATGCTCCTTTTCACCCGCCGTATAGATCCTGCTCTCGCCGGGAGCCTTCTTTGAAGCGCGCAACGCGCGGCAGATCTCGCCGGCAATTTTCTTAAACTCTTCCCGTCCCATAAACGCCTCGGGATCGACCACAAAGAAGAAATGACCCAAGTGATACATTCTGGGCTTTCCGTTTTCATCAACGCCTGACAGTGCCTTCATAAACTCACCGCCCGACAAAGCCGCGGAAAGGATTTCCACAACCGTTGCATAGCCATATCCCTTATATCCCGCCATCTCCTCGCCAATGCCGCCGAGGGGCGCCAGGGCTGCCGTTCCCTTCACCAGATCCTTTAAGATCTGAGCGCTGTCCGTCAGCGCTTCCCCCTGCTCGGAAACCACCATGCCTGCCGGCACGGGCTTTCCTTCTCTGGCATAATATTCAATCTTTCCGCGCTGTACGATGGAAGTCGCGCAGTCCAGACAGAACGGGAACTCCTCATCCGTCGGGATGGAGAACGTGAGCGGATTCGTTCCAAGCATGTTTTCCACGCCAAGAGTTGGCGCAATGGAGGGCCTCGCATTGGTGCCCGTGATGCCGATCATTCCTGCATCGCTCGCCATGCCAGTCCAGTAGCCCGCGATGCCGTAATGGGTGCTGTTGCGGATTGCTCCTCCCGCCATGCCGTAGGTCTTAGCCTTTTCGATCAGCTTCTTCATCACGTGATAGCTGGCCACCATGCCCATGCCGTCATGGGCGTCAGCGACGATTGTCGTGGGCGTCTCCTTGATGATCTCAAGCTCCGTCTTGGGTAAAAGCGTTCCCTTCACGATCCTGTCGATATAGATGGGCTTAAAGCGATTGCATCCGTGGCTTTCGATGCCCCTTCTGTCAGACTCCAAAAGGACGTCAGCGCAGATCTTCGCATCCTCCTCCGGGACGCCATACCCCTTAAAAGCATCGATCATAAAGCTGTTCATCTGTTCCCAAGGTACAAAAGGTCTGGTTTCCGTCATAGTTACTTCCTCCTGCGTTTTCCATAATTATCATTTCAATACGTAGCCGTTTTCCAGCGTCCATTCCAATTTCTTTGGCTTGTCCGTAACTTGAAAGCTTCCAAGAAAATTCGCCCTCAGTTCATCATTCCATACTTCCCCGTCATTGGCAAGACGCACGGCGTAAATGGGCTTCTTTTCCTCGTCCAAAACGCTCGGCGTTGCAATGGCCAGATAAACCTCGTATTCTCCAAGCGGAGCATCCTCCGGCAGAAAAGCACTCACGCAAAAGCTTGTGATTCTCTGGCTGTCCCATTTCGTCGGATCTGAATTCTCAACCCATTCCATGACCGGATAATGATATTTCACGCCATTTCCAACAATCAGCAAACTCAATTCCTTCGGTTTTACCAGATTTGCAAATCCAACGTTCTCCACGTCTGTCTCCAGAATAAGATTCCACCCCTGCGGCACTTCCTTTGTCATTCTGACGCCGCGCACGACAAACCGATATCCAAAGTGATTCCTTACGTATTCATAACCCGAACGACCTTGATATCTTGGATCGCTCCCTTCGTACGTTTCCTGCTTTAAAACGTCCATCGTCTGTTGGTTCCAAGCGCCGTTTAGATACGTAAGATGCGTAAGAAACGCCTCTTTTTCCAAGTAGGAAACCGTCAATCCGATCTCGTCCATATTATCGCGGGTCACGCCCGCCTCTCCTCCAAAGAGCGTATGCTTTGCCTGATTCGAAAGCCACGTAAGCTCTTGGTCTCGATTCACGTAGGTACCAAGATCAGACTCGGAAGCCATATACCCGTCATCATAGATTCCGACGCGATATTCCTTTTGTCCCGGCGTTGTCACTTGCGCCGCAAGTTCGTTTAAGCCAATGCCGCACCATCCTGCATATTGGCTCGGCGTCCTAACGCTGATGGGAATGGATTCCGGTAAAACATCCAGCCATTTGTCGATCACTCTGTTAAAGTTTTCCTGCGTGCATGCTTTCGATCCGTGCATCTCACCCCATTTCCCAAAGAGGCCGCACTCGACGGAAACCACTGTTTCTCCGTGTCTGCTGATCACTTCACCTAGCTGTTCCTGATGCCGCAGGATCATTTCCAGGCTTGGTTCATAAGTATTTTTCCCGCTAAACCATGGATCATACGAAAAGCGAAGAATTGCGCAGCGTTGATCCTCCTCCAGCATCTTCAGCGTCTCTTCGAAGCATTCTAAAGCATCCTCCGAAAGTTCCTTATCGGAGGAATGATGATAGGCACCCGAAAACTCCGCAAGATCCATTCGGAAATGGATCAGCGGATCAGACGTCTCCGGCACGGCATTTCCATTCTCTTGAAAATGAACGTAGACGGGGGAATAAAACCCCATGCCTGGATTCTCCACGTAGTCCAGCGTCTCTTCATAGCTGATTTCATCCACGGACTCAAGCCGTCTGTGATCCTTCACCATATATGCGCTGCCGATTTCCGCGATCATAAGATTCATCCCCACCCATGCGGGGATCAGCACTCTGACCGTCCTCCACAGAATCGACGCGGGAGCCAGCCAAATCGGCTTTCCGTACAAAAATTGCATTTACGCATCATCCATTCTCTGTCTAATTTACTTTCCAAATACCATGTCCCGAAGCTTGGGATGGATCACGCCGTAAGCCATGCCGCAATTCCTCACGTGCATGATATAGACGAAGCTGGTTTTCGATGCCGTATCCATCTGGATGCAGGCACCTGCCGCGCCGTCCCATCCAAAGACGCCTGCGGGAGCCGGCGAGCCTACCATCTCAGGATTCAACAAAATCTGCATGCCACAGCCGTAACCATAGCCAACTCTTCCCATGGTCCTTGCGATGTCATTCATGGAATCTGAATACAAAAGGTTTTGCTTGAACCGCTCCACGGATTCCGGCTTTAAAATCCGGACGCCCTTTGCCGAAATGCCGCCGCATGCGAGTGTATCTGCGAGAATGGCATAATCCTCCGTACAGCTTACCAGTCCTGCGCCGCCGCTCTCATAGCTTTCCGAAAGCTGATAGTTACAGGTCTGCCCCATGGGCACGATCCCCGTTTCATCGCAAATATATTGCTGGGCGAGTATCTCAAGCCCCATATTGTCAGGCTTTGCGAAGAAGGTATTCTTCATACCAAGGGGCTCCCAGACATTCTTCTTCAGATACTCACCGAAGCTCATTCCCGTGACGACTTCCAACACTGCTGCCGCAACGTCATGGCTTAAGCTGTAGCAAAAATGCGTGCCCGGCTGGAACAATAAGGGAGACTCCGCGAAGGCATCCACGATTTCCCTCGTCGTTGCCTTCTGCCCCTTTTCCTTTAATACGCGGACAATGCCAGGACGATTTAAGTCATAATCCAATCCAGACTGCATGGAAACCAGGTGTCTAACCTTCAGAGGCCATTTTAACGCTTCTTCCCCGTTCTCCGTTTTTACCTTGACGTCCTTGTACGCAGGCAGATACTTTGCGACCTCATCCTCCAGGGAAAGCTTTCCCTGCTCCACGAGCTGCATGATCGCCGTCATCGTCTGCACCTTCGTCATGGAAAACATCAGGTACCTTTGATCCTCTGCCACGGGTTGTGTCTTTTCCGTATTGACCGTACCGTTCCTATGACGGTAGATCTGCTGATGGTCATGATAAACAATTAAATCCACCGACGGAATTCCCAGATCCAGTAAGGAATCCAAATATGCCGTCATCTTCTCCGCGTTAAATCCACTCATGTTTTACTTGCTCCTTTGCCATTATAAAATGATTATCGTTTTTCATTCCACAAATTCACGTCAATAGTAGTAATTCGCCCATTGAAGCAGCCAGGTGATTACCCATATGGTAATTACGGTCACCATGGCATATGCCACTTTTCGCACGATGCCCTTACTGCCATCCTTTGTCTTTAGCAAGAATGCACATCCTAAGCTTCTCAAGGTAATATAAAATCCTTGAGCGATGCCATTCAAAAAGATGCGGAAAAAATGATAGGAGGACATGCTATTATACCCTATGGCGGTCAACGTCTTAGTGACCGCGAAGCTCACCGGATAGGAAATCAGCCAAATCCCTAAATGAATCAAAACTGCCATAACCAAGTTACGCTTCGTGTCCAAGGAAAAGGCTATCAGCAGAATCATGACCACGGCTAAATCTATAAAAACGAATGCGACGCTGCTAATGGGAATTTCATAAACCAGTCCCGCAATCGCACTGACAACGTTAGCGACAATGGCATAAATGATACTTCTTCCATGCTTCTCATTTTTCTGCTTCATGAAGAACGCATAAAGAAGACACTCTGCCAAAATGATCAGGAATTCCATGCCAAGAAACTTCCCAAGGTATCCCAGACCGCCGCCTTGATTTACCTGATAACGCCAAGTTCCCACGTGCAAATAAATTTGCGTTAAGATATTTGCGATAAAAAAGATAGGTAAATTACGGGCCTGATTCAAACGGAATAAAATCAACAAAAGTCCTTCCGTCAAAAGCGTTCCAACCAGATATTTCAGAGCCGTGACCACATAGGTCTTATCATACTTCCGATATGCCTCCTCATCCTCCGTCAGCGTTCCCGCCGCGACGTCGTAAATGCATTGCGCGGAAAACCTTGTCGTGGTAATCTCGTTGCTGACGAATTCCGTGCCGTCTTCCGTGATCAGCAAAACCTTAAAATGGGATGGCGCGTAATAGTTGAAGCTATATTCCGGATTCGGGCCGTATCCGTACGGATCAGAAAAACTAAGGAATCCAGACCCGCCTCTGCTATAGCTTAGTTGCCACCCGTCCTTCTTATACGCAAACACCTTTTTTCTTAATTGTTCTTTGATCTCCGTCGCCTCATTGCTTTCTTGCTCCTGCTCCGACCTCCATTCTCCTTTCGTCAGCAGGGCAACGCAATAGAACTGTTCAGGTGCGTTCTTTAGCGTGAGCTTCACGCTAGGTTTCGGCCCCATGTCCGCAAGGACGGGCACCACTGCGCTAATTGTCAGGCTGCATACCAAAAAGCACCAAACAAGAAATCTTCCCCAAGTCCTTCCCCTCATTTCTTTCATGCAACTCCCCCCTGAATTACCGCCTTATACCACTCCCATCAAGTGCCTGTCGTCTCCTAAGAGTTCCTCGTGCGGCATGTAAAAATTCCTCGTTTGCGTATCTTTTTACGCATTACACCGTTACAATTTAAGGCGTCAAATCCGTTGCCCTGTTTACGGTTTCCACCACGTCTCCTTCCCTTAGGTTAAACGCATGCCAAACCTTTCTGTCTACACTGTCCGGAGCTTCAAAGACCTGAATCAGCTCCTCGTTTTTGTATAGACACAGTTTTGCGTTTGCGGCATAAAAATGGCCACAGAAAGATCCATACGGGCATTGATTGTCATAAACGCTGACTGCCAATATAATTTGATTCGCAAGCAGTATTTTATCCAACCCCGTAATCAGCATTGTCTCCGTTCCCGGTTCAGCTTCTTCATCTCCTTCAAGCCTTGTTTTGAGATAAATTAGTGAATTCGTATTTCTTTTCGCAGATATTCGGCATACCGTGTCAGAACCACTAATGCAGGAAACGTCCAAATCCAAGTCAACCGCGCTGTTCTCCCATGACAAAACAATCTTATATGTGTCTTCGTTCTTGAACGTAAAGCCTATGTTTCTCTCGGCTGATTTCTGTTCGATTTCCGTTGCGCTCAAGCGCAGGTTTTGATACTCATTGGCATACCCGTCCTTGATAACCTCTATGGTGTATTCATCTTCTGCCAAATCTATCTCATAATATCCGGCACTGTCCGTATGCACCTCAAACGGAATGCCATTTTCATCCTGAACGTATTCTCCGGAACGATTATTTAATCCTTTTCTAAATCTTAATACTGCGTCAGGAATACGTTCTTTTGAGTATGATATCTCCCCAAACAATCGCATCAAGTTTGGCCGGGCAAACAACGTGATTTCACCCAGATTCGTCGTTTCTTCACAAACTATATTGACATTCCAGTCAACGTGCGAATAATACCCTTCTTTGTGGATTGTAACGCGATAAACGTCCTCCGGAACAGAGCATATAAAGGTTCCATCCTCCGTAGACGTGAATCTGTAAATGTTCTTATTGCCCGAAAGCGGATTGAGCACGTCATTCGCGTTAGTCAGCTCAATCTCGGTTACTCCGGGAGCTCCCCCCTCTGAAGTTATTATTTTGCCAAGCAACAGTCCATTCTTCTTGGGAACTTCCTGCTCCTGCCC